>Ga0208877_1000031_pt1 | contig 57495 bp, 59 predicted proteins | sample CryBogCBH29Jun09_FD_184624 | JGI IMG/M metagenome (GOLD analysis project Ga0208877, IMG submission 184624) | Freshwater microbial communities from Crystal Bog, Wisconsin, USA - CBH29Jun09 (SPAdes) | ecosystem: Environmental > Aquatic > Freshwater > Lake | place: Crystal Bog, Wisconsin, USA...
GGGGCTGGCATCGTGGGCCGTCGCGACCACGAGACCTGAGAGTGCGACGCTCGATGCCGAAATGCCGGCCCACGATGCCAGCCCCTCACCACGTGAACGGAGTTCAGCGTCGAGGAGCGCCATCTCCACCACGTGGGCCACGGCACGATCGAGCGGCGAGGTGCCGAAGAGCTGCGCCACGACCGACGACGGAGGAGGGGCTCCGCCACGAGTCGCACTCGCAGCGATGAGGCGCTGGCCGTGGGAACCTTCGAGGGCTCGCAGCACGTCCTCGAGCGACGGATCACCCGGGAGTGGTCGCGGGAGGACCGCTGATTCTCCGTAACCGATCGCCCCATGCGCGGCCACCGCCACGATGAGCACCGGACGGTCGCCGTGCTGCCCCTGCGACGTTTCGACGCTGCGTTTCAGCGATCCGGGGAGAATCCCCATCTTCCACATCGACGTCACCATGACCCCCTCGGCGAACGGTAGGCTAGGCGCCCTGCCCGGATGGCGGAATAGGCAGACGCGAAGGTCTCAAACACCTTTGTTCGAAAGGACGTGCGGGTTCGAGTCCCGCTCCGGGCACACGTCACTACGGTGAGCGAGGTAACGACCACTCGGTGAATCCTCGTCACCTCGGCACCACACCGAAGCGCCGGTGCGCACGCGCTGGCAGCACCTCTCGGGCGGCCTCCATGGACTGGCGGTCGATCGTCGCCACCGCCATTCCCACCGCATCGACGTCCAAGCTCGCTCGCACCACGCCCTGGTGGTCCACGATCATCGACGATCCGCAGAAGCGTGGTCCCGGCTGATCAGCGAGGGCCACGGCGCACACGCCTTCGATCGCTCGAGCGGTCGCCAGGGTCACGAGTTGCGCAACCTTGTTCGGCCCAGCCCACCACCCAGCGGGGATGCACAACAGGTCGATCGGCACTTCGGTGATGGCCTGGCTGAGCTCGGGGAACCGGAGGTCGTAGCAGGTCAGCACCCCAACCGTGCACCCAGCGACCTCGAAGCGTGCTGGCGCTGGTGGACCCGGGCTCGCCCACGACGACTCCCCTCCTCCGAAGGCATCGAAGAGGTGGATCTTTCGGTAGGAGCCGATGAGTTCGCCGCCTTCGACCACGACCACCGTGTTGAACACCCTGCCGGCATCGTCCAGTTCGAACATGCCGGCCACCACGGCCCCTCCTGAGCGAGTAGCCGCGCTGAGGGAGGTCACGAAGGCTCCGGTGATCAGTTCGGCCACCACGAGAGCTTCCGCCGGCGTGGTCGGGAAGGGTGCAGCGGAACCCTCAGGAGCGACGACGAGGTCGATGCCCTCGGCTCCTGCTCTGCCAATGGCAGCGACGATCGCCTCCCGATTCAGAGCCGGGTCAGCACCGCTCAAGCGCTGCAGGACGCCAACGGTGGTCACGACGATGCGACGTGGTGGAGGAAGGCGTCGACGAGGGCGAATGCTCGCTCCCGATTGTCCTCGACGTGGAGCGCCATCTGTTGGCGGAGTTCGTCGGGATCGAAGCCGGCATCGAGGACTTCCGCCGTGCCGACGGGGTCGAGCCAGAGCTCGAGCAACGACGTCGTCGCCTCTGGGTGGAACTGCACGCCGAGGTTCCGCCGGAGGCTGAACGCCTGCAGGGCGAGGGGTGAGGTCGCCAGCACCGCTGCGGCTGGTGGAGGCGTGATGACGTCGAAGTGGTACTCGAACCACCATCCCGGGGCGATCACCTCGGGTGCAGAGCTGTCCACTTCGTACCACCCGATCTCGCACTGCTCACCTCGACGCACCTCTCCGCCGTGCGCCACCGCCAACGCCTGTGCGCCGAAGCAGACACCGAGAACCGGGACACGAGCTGCGTCAGCCGATTGGAGTTCGGCGATCTCCTGAGCGAACCATGGTTCGAGTTGGGGGTCGTAGACCGACCACGGGGACCCGAGCGGCACCACGACGTCGAAATCGGTGAACGACGGTAGCCGGACGGAGACTCCGGGATGCGCGAAGTTGGCGGCATCGACGATTTGGAAGGTGACGGGGTCGAACCCCCGCTCAGCGAAGCGTTCCGCCAGCGGCCCCGGGGGCGAGACGTGATCGTGTTGGAGGAAGAGCACCCGAGCCATTGATCGATGATGCCACGCCGCTCCGTAGCAGCGCCCTACCCTCGCGGGTCTCGCCACATCGGCCAGACCGTTGGCCCACCCTGGGCGATGTGGATCTCACCCGTCACGCGGAAGCCGAACCGCTCGTAGTACGGCACGTTGCGATCCTTCGAGGATTCGAGGTACGCCGGCAATCCCTCAGCGTCGCAGCGGTCGAGGATTGGCTGCAGGAGCGCCCCGCCGATCCCCTTCCCCTGTGCCGATGGATCTGTGCCCAAGACGCCCAAGTACCAGTGGGGTTCCTTCGGATGCACCTTCTCGACCGCCGAGAGCGCCTTCAGCGCCCGAGGCACGGCGAAGCCGAACGCACCGAGCATGCGGTGGCCCTGCCCGAGAATCTCGAGCGGCGACAGGATCGCGTGGCCAGGCGCCGCCCACATCGAGGTCCCTGAGTTCGCCGCATCGGTGAAGGTTGCGCCGCCCTTCAAGTAGTGCCCGTAGAGGAAGGCCGAGAACATCTTCTCGAGTCGCCCGGTCCGCGACGCATCGTCACGGAGGAGGAAGGACATGACCGGGTCATCGAAGAACGCTCGACCGAGCGCAGCCGCCATGGTTGGTGCCTCGGCACGTGTCGCCACGTGCACGTCGATCGTCGTCATGCTGCTCCCCCATCAATGGCATCTCGCAGCTCTGAGATGAACTGCACTGCACCGCTCACGCCCCCACCGTCGAGCAACCGACGGACGAGCGCGGAGCCGACAATGGCCCCATCGGCGAACGAGGTTACCGTCGCCGCGTGCGCCGGCGTCGACACGCCGACGCCCACGCACACCGGCAGATCGGTGAGCGGGCGGATCTTGTCCACGACCTCGTGCACCGAGGTTGCCAGTTCCGTGCGCTCGCCGGTCACGCCCATAGTGCCTACCGCGTACACGAATCCGTGGCTCCGCTCGCAGATCGCCGCAGCGCGCTCGACGCCGGTGGCTGGTGCGACGAGGAGGACGGGATCGATGCCAGCAGCCAAGGCCACCTCGCTCCATCCGTCGAGTTCCTCCAGGGAGAGATCGGGAAGGATGGCGCCAGAGACGCCTGCCTCAACGAGCCGGCCAGCGAAGCGTTCGTGCCCGGCTCGGTAGGCCACGTTGTAGTACGTCATGGCCACGAGGGGAATCTCGAGGTTGAGTTCGCTGAGCGCAGCGAGGGCTCCCATCGGCGTCGTCCCAGCGCCGAGCGCAGCCACTGCTGCGGCTTGGATCACCGGACCATCCATGATGGGGTCTGAGAACGGCAGGCCAATCTCAATGGCGTCAGCACCTGCTGCAGCGAGCCCCTCGACGACGCGGAGCCAATCAGGACACTGCCCGGCCATGAGGTAGGGAATGAGGAGCTTCTTGCCCTCCGCCACCCGGGCGCAGAGGTGGGTTTCGAGGCGAGGACGGATCACTGGTAGAGCCCCTTGGCTTGGAGAACCTCGCGCACCTGTGCGACGTCCTTGTCGCCTCGACCCGACATGTTGAGCAGCACCGTCGATCCGAGCGGAATCTCCTTGCCTGCGGCACGGATGATCCAGGCCAGGGCGTGCGCCGGCTCGAGGGCCGGGATGATGCCCTCCATCTTCGACAGCAGCTGGAGTGCATCGAGGACCTCGTCGTCACCTGCGCTCTCGTAGGTCGCTCGCCCAATGTCCGCCAAGTGAGCGTGCTCGGGCCCGATGCCCGGGTAGTCGAGCCCGGCAGAAATCGAGTGGGCCTCGATGATCTGCCCGTCGTCGTCTTGGAGGATCTGGCTCTTCATGCCATGCAGGACTCCGGGGGTCCCCGTTGAGATGGCCGCACCGCCGGCCGCTTCCACCCCGATGAGCGCAGAGCGTGCGTCGGCGAACCCGGAGAAGATCCCCGCGGCGTTCGATCCCCCGCCCACACAGGCCACGACGAAGTCTGGGACGTCGCCGATGAGGTCCGTCACCTGACCGCGTGCCTCGCGTCCGAGGATGGACTGGAATTCACGCACCATCCAAGGGAACGGGTGCGGACCCATGACCGATCCGAGGCAGTAGTGCGTGTCGTGGACTTCCGCGACCCAGGTCCGCATCGCCTCATTCACGGCATCCTTGAGTGTCCGTGAACCTGAGGTGACCGGGTGCACCGTGGCCCCGAGCAGCTCCATGCGGAAGACGTTCAGCGCTTGGCGTTGGGTGTCCACCTCACCCATGTAGACCGTGCACTCGAGGCCGAGCAGCGCTGCTGCGGTCGCTGAGGCAACACCGTGCTGCCCCGCTCCGGTCTCGGCGATCATCTTGGTCTTGCCCATCCGCTTGGTGAGGAGGGCCTGACCAATGACGTTGTTGATCTTGTGACTGCCAGTGTGGGCGAGGTCTTCTCGCTTGAGCAGGAGGCGGATGCCGAGTTGCTCGGACAGTCGACGGCACTCAGTCACCGGCGTTGGACGGCCGCCGAAGTGGTGCAGGACCGACTCGAACTCCTCGTGGAAGGCCGGGTCGGCCCATGCGTCACGGAACGCAGCTTCGAGTTCCAAGCACGCTGGCATCAACGACTCAGGCGCGTAGCGACCGCCGAAGGAGCCGAACCACCCCTCTGCAGTTGGCTCACCCATTGGAGTGTTGACGGTGGTCATTCGCTCCCCCAGTCGAAGAACTCGGAATCGTTGTCGTTGTTGCGGGCCGCGAGGTCGTCGAACGCCTCTCGGGCGTTGCGGAGGAAGTCTCGGAGCGCGAGCGGATCCTTCCGGCCAGGCTCGGCCTCGACGTGCGAGCACACGTCGACGCCGTAGGGGCGGAGTTGGCGGATCGCCAGCCCCACGTTGTCGGGCCGCAGTCCACCCGAGACGATCATGGCCCCGTGCTCGGCCACCCCCTCGGTGATCGACCAATCGAAGAGCTCACCGGATCCTGGTTCTGGTCCATCGAGGAGGAAGTAGGACGCGCCGTAGGACCGGAAGTGGTTCACCTCTGGGTCTCCAGCCACGAAGGCCTTGATCACGCACCCCATCTGATCGGCCACGAACTTGGCATCGTCTCGTGATTCGTCACCGTGGAGCTGCACGGCGGTCAGTCCCAGTTCGGCGGCGATATCGATGACGTCGAACAGGGGCTGATTCCGAAAGACCCCAACCGTCGCAACCGACGACGGGATGCGACGGATGATGTCTCGGGCGTCTTCCCTCGAGATCAGACGCTTGGACGTCGGGGCGAAGATGAAGCCGAGTGCGGTGGCGCCGAGGCCAGCAGCGAGCAGGGCGTCGGCTTCATTCGTGATACCGCAGATCTTGATGAACGGTTCCTCAAGCACGATTCCCCCGGTTGATGTCGTAGCCAACGAGCGTGGACGCCAGCGCTTCTGGATTGGCGGACTTCACCAAGAGCTCGCCGACGAGGATCGCGGAGAAGCCAGCTGCGGCCAACGCCGCTGCGTCTCGTGGCCCTCGAATCCCCGATTCAGCCACCGCGAACACCGACGAGGGCATGGACGCAGCGAGTCGAAGGGCTCGCTCTTGGTCGACCGCGAAGGTCACGAGATCTCGCTGGTTGACCCCAACCAGATCTGCTCCGAGGTTGAGCGCCCGCTCGAGCTCCCGTTCGTCGTGGACCTCGACGAGGGCATCGAGGCCGAGGTGGCGGGAGAGTTCGAGGCAGGCGGCGAGTTCGGCGTCGCCGAGCACAGCGGCGATGAGGAGGACGGCATCGGCACCCATCGCCCGGGCATCAGCCACATCGATCGGATCCACGGTGAAGTCCTTCCGCAGAAGGGGCAGGTCCACCGAGTGCCGCACGATCGAGAGATCCTCAGCGGATCCGCCGAAGAAGACCTCGTCGGTGAGGACCGAGCAGCACGCAGCGCCGCCAGCGGCGTAGGCCGAACTGAGGACTGCAGGGTCGAGCGACGGAACGAGTGCACCGAGCGATGGCGACCGCCGTTTCACTTCGGCGATCAGTGCGAGCCCGTGCTCAGCGGAGCGTTCGAGTGCTGCACGGAAACCCCGTGGAGCAGGGGCCGCCTCGGCGACCCGCACCGCTTCGTCGAGACTCCTCGGCAACTCATCATGGGCCGCACGATGCGCCGCGATGATTCCCGAGAGGTAGGTCTCCACGGCCTCAGCGTAGTTGGAGGCCCTTCCACTCTGGGCGAGCCCTCCGTCGAGCTCGGCCACCTCGGTCACTCAGGGAGCACGTCGCAGCGAACGCCGGATGCGGTGGTCACGACGGGTAGGTCGTTCACGCTCCGATGCAGTCGGCCGAGCGCAACAACGACGTCGTCGATCGCGGCCACAGAGGTCACGACCCCTCGTTCGGTGCCGTCAGCGTCGAGGAGCGCATCGCCGACCTCCACCGCATCGCGCGGTCGCAGACGTCGGAGCTTCCAGGGCACGTTGGACCCCCGAGAGGACACCCGAGCGACCAGCTCTTGTCCGGTGTAGCAGCCCTTCGTGAAGCTCGCCGATACCTCGACGAACTCAGCACCGAGTTCACCGGGAACCATGCCGCCGACGATCTCTGATCCATACGCTGGGACTCCAGCTGCGATCTCGACGGGGCGACCCACGGCGCTCGACGCAGCCGCATCTTCCCCTGATGCGGCGAGCAGCACCGTGAATCCCGAGATGCCAACAGGACGATCGCTCACCGCCCACGGAGGTGCGGCCTCGGTCGTCATGAGGACGTGGAGCGCATCGGCCACCGAGAAGGAGACGTCGACGCGGAAGCAGAACCGCTGGAGTCGTGCGATGACGTCCTCCACCGCTGCGGTTGCGACGTCGAGCACCAGTTCCTCGCCCGACCGATGGACGCCGATGGCGTCGATCAACTTGCCGTCAGGAGCGAGGAGGAGTGCGGGGAGACCAGCACCGTCGTGGAGGAGGTTCACGTCTTGGCTGAGCTGACCTTGGAGGAACGACTGCGCATCGGCGCCGGTGACGGAGATCGCCGTTCGCGGCGTCGCCCAGATGGTCGGCGCTGCGCTCATGTGGCGTCTCGCTGGGCCGCGAAGGATCGAGCGACGACCACCGCCGCACGCACCGCAGCCATCTTGTGGAGGCACTCGGCATCTTCGGTTGCGGGATCCGAATCTGCGACGATCCCCGCTCCCGCCTGCACTGAGGCACGACCATCAGGGGTCACCACCAAGGTGCGGATCGCAATCGCCGTGTCGAGGTTGCCCTGGAAGTCGAGGTAGCCAATGACGCCCCCGTAGACCCCCCGACGGGTGGGCTCGAGCTCATCGATGATCTCCATCGCCCGCACCTTCGGCGCCCCGGACAAGGTCCCAGCAGGGAGCGTTGCCCTGAGCACGTCGATCGGTCCTCGACTGGGATGGAGCCGACCAGAGACCTGACTCGTCAGGTGCATGATGTGGCTGTAGCGCTCGATCACCATGACCTCATCGACGGTTTCAGTGCCGAACTCGACCACTCGTCCGAGGTCGTTCCTCGCGAGGTCGATCAGCATCACATGCTCAGCGACCTCCTTCGGGTCCTCGCTGAGCTCTGCACCGAGACGAGCATCCTCTTCTTCGGTCGCTCCCCGGGGACGAGACCCAGCGATCGGCCGAGAGATTACGTTGCCCTCACGCACCCGAACGAGCGGCTCAGGGGATGAGCCAGCCACCGTCAACTCCTCGAGACGGAGGAAGTAGAGGTACGGGCTCGGGTTGAGGAGCCTGAGCGCTCGGTACACGTCGAAGGGATCGGCATCGAGTTCGAAGTCGATTCGCTGCGAGAGGACGACCTGGAAGATGTCGCCGAGCGTGATGTACTCCTTGGCCGCCAGCACCGCACGCTGGAACTCGGCCGAGGACATCGTGCGCTCGACGACGAGCGCCGAAGGGTCGACCGAGGCTGGGACCTGTTCGGCCCGGCGGGGCGCTGGGGTGAAGCAGTCCGCCACGAGGACTTCGTGCCGTGCGATCGCTCGCGCCCTAGCCGAGGTGTGGGCCACGTCATCACCGTGGGCAGCGAGTTCGTTCACGACTACGATGATCCGCTGCCGCCAGTGGTCGAAGATCGCCACCTCGCCGAGCAGCATGATCACCGAATCTGGATGCCCGAGGTCGTTGGTCGGCGCGTTCGGCAGCCGCTCCACCTCCCGGACGACGTCGTAGCCGAGGTAGCCCACCAGGCCTCTGGCCAGCGGTGGGAGGTCGTCGACCGCTTCACCCTTGAACACCGCCATGAGGTCATCGATCGCCGCCAACATTCCAGCATTCGTCCGCACGGTCTCGGGGAGCGCTCCTGATGCCGTGACCTGGCCATTGCGTGAGACGAGCTTCGCCAGTGGGCGGCGGCCGACGAAGGAGTAGCGACCCCAGCGCTCCCCACCTTCGACGGATTCGAAGAGGAATCCCGGGGCATCACCGACGATGGAGGCGAACGCCGCGACCGGCGTCAACCCGTCGGCCACGAATTCAGCCGCCACGGTCACCATGGCGTTCGTGCGGTAGATCGTTCCCATCACGCTTCCTTCGGAGGTAGGTCGAAGCAACTCCGAGCTCCGGTGTGGCACGCTCCGCCACCGTGTTGGCGGACCCGCACCAAGACCGTGTCGCCATCGCAGTCGAGGGACATCTCGACGACCTCCTGCACCTCGCCCGAGGTGTCCCCCTTGGCCCAGAGTTCCTGGCGAGACCTCGACCAGAACACCGTCCGACCCTCAGCGATGGTGCGCTCGAGCGACTGGGCATTCATGTACGCGAGCATCAGCACGCGCCCATCTGCAGCGTCTTGGACGATGGCCGGGACGAGGCCGCGGTCGTCGAACCGGACTGCCGATGGATCCAGGTTCCGAGCAGGGCTCATAGGTAGAGCCCCGTTCCACCGTCGATCCGCGTGGAGGCGACGGCGTGGATGTCACGCTCTCGGAGAATGGCGAACTCCTCACCCCCAACTTCGACCTCGAAGCGGTCGTCGGGGTTGAACAGGACGGTGTCATCGACCTTCACCGTGCGCACGTGGGGACCGACGGCAACCGTGTCCGCCCACATGAGCCGCTTGGCGAGCTGCGCCGTTGCCGGAATCACGATCCCCGACCGAGATCGACGCTCGCCCTCACCCTGTCCGACGCGCACGAGCACCCGGTCAGCGAGAACGGTGATGGGGAGTTGGTCAGCCACACTCCGACGGTAGCGCAGCGCTGCTGGTCATCCGTCAGGTGCGGCGAGGGTCGGGGCGCACCCGACATCCAGCGGCGGCGAGTGCCGCCTTGGCTTCAGCGATGGTGTGGGTGCCGAGGTGGAAGATCGACGCTGCGAGCACCGCATCGGCGTGCCCGAGCACCACGCCGTCGACGAGATCACCGAGCGAACCAACGCCACCTGAGGCGATCAGGGGAATGTTCACGGTGTCGTTCGCGAGTTGGAGCAACTCGAGGTCGTAGCCAACCTTCGTGCCATCTCGGTCCATCGAGGTCAACAAGATCTCCCCGGCTCCGAGAGCCTCACCTTGGAGCAGCCAGTCGCGGAGATCGAGACCGGTTGGTCGACGTCCCCCGTGGGTCACCACCTCGTAGTGGTCCCCACTGCGACGGGCGTCGATGGCCAGCACGACGCATTGTCGTCCGAACTCGGTCGCCAGTCGAGAGAGGAGCTCGGGATCGGCAACTGCAGCGGAGTTCACCGAGACCTTGTCGGCTCCAGCACGGACCATGCTCCGAGCGTCATCGATGGAGCGAATGCCGCCGCCAACGGTCAAAGGGATGAACACCCGCTCTGCGGTGCTCGCCACGACGCGCTCCATCGTGGCTCGATCGTCCACCGTCGCGGTGATGTCCAAGAAGACGAGCTCATCGGCCCCTTCGGCGTCGTAGCGCGCCGCGAGCTCTACGGGGTCGCCAGCATCGAACAGGTCGACGAAGTTCACGCCCTTGACCACGCGTCCGGCGTGGACGTCGAGGCAGGGAATCACGCGGATGCTCTGCACGCCGCCACCCCCTCCTCCACGCTGAACCGACCTTCGAGCACCGCTTTCCCGGCAATGGCACCGAGGAGACCGTTACCCGTGCCCTCGAGCGCAGCGAGGGCTCGGAGGTCATCGAGGCTCGACACGCCACCAGAGGCGACCACGCCGAAGGGGCTCGTCGCTGCCAGGTGCGCTAGGGATTCGAGGTCTGGTCCGTTCATCATGCCGTCCCGAGCGATGGCGGTAGCCACGACGCCACCGAAGGGAGCATCGGCGTAGCGATCGAGCAACTCATCCACCGTCTGGTCGCCGAGCGTCAACCATCCCCGTCCGGCAGGGAGGAGGCGACCGCCATCGTCAACTCGGTAGTCGAGACCGAGGAACACCCGACCGGGCGCTGAATCTGCCAGTGTGCAGGCGAGCTCCGGCGCCTCAATGGCCACCGTGCCGAGGATGACCCGGTCGACACCAGCGTCGAGGAGCCACTCGACATCAGCGGCGCTGCGAATCCCACCTCCGGTCTGCACCGGGATCGAGAGGGTCTCGGCGATGGCCCGAATGACCGAACGGTTGACCGGATCACCCGTCTTCGCTGCATCGAGGTCGACGAGGTGGATCCGAGGCGCACCTCCATCGGCGAAGCGGAGCGCGAGCTCCATCGGATCCCCGTAGGTCGTGACCTCGGCGTAATCCCCTTGCGTCAATCGGACCACACCTCCCCCGATGAGGTCGAGCGCTGGAATCAGCTCCACGGCACGGCCCCCTGCGCGGCATCGACGAAGTTCTTGAGGAGGGCGAGTCCAACCGGCCCTGACTTCTCAGGGTGGAACTGCATACCGACGACGTGGCCTCGCTGCGCCATGGCGGCGACCAGACCGCCGTAGGAGCACGTCGCGACCGTCTCACTCCCGACCGGCGGAGCGAACGAGTGGACGAAGTACACCCAAGGGGCGTGACCACCGAGCTCGAGCAACGACGTCTCCGTCTCGGTGCGCTCGAGCTCATTCCACTGCATCTGCGGCACCTTCACCGACGGCGACAGCTCGGTGACCGTCCCAGAGAACACGCCGAGTCCACGGGCGCCTTCGGATTCTGCAGAGCCCTCGTAGAGCAACTGGAAGCCAACGCAGATTCCGAGGAACGGCACTCCCCCGTCGATGATCGATCCGAGCACGGAGCGGAGTCCTCGGGCGTCGAGCTCCTCGACGCACCGTCCGAACGCCCCGACACCAGGCAGGACGACGGCGTCGGCAGCGGTCAACGTTGCGTGATCACCCGTCAACACGGCGTCGACGCCCACGGCTTCGAAGGCCTTCTCTGCCGAGCGGAGGTTTCCGATGCCGTAGTCGACCACCGCCAGCTTCATCGGGCGATCCAGCGGCTCACAGGAGACCCTTGGTCGACGGGAGGGTGTCGTCGACTTTGGTCAGCGCATCGCGCAGCGCCCGAGCGAAGGCCTTGAAGGTGGCCTCGACGATGTGGTGGGTGTTGCGGCCCTTGCGCTTGGTCACGTGCACGGTGAGCCCTGCGGCCATCACGAAGGCCCGGAAGAACTCCTCGGTCAACTGTGGGTCGAACGGTGGCGTTCCGAGTCCAGGCGTTTCCTCGGCGAAGTGGACGTCGAAGTCCAAGTACGGCCGACCGCTCACGTCGAGCACCACTTCGACGAGCGCCTCGTCGAGCGGAATCGTCCGATCGGCGAATCGCCGAATGCCGACCTTGTCACCCATGGCTGCAGCGAGGAGTTCACCCAGCACGATGCCGACATCTTCCACGCAGTGGTGCGCGTCGATGTGGAGGTCACCAGTTGCGGCCACGGCGAGGTCGATGCCGCCGTGGCGACCCATCTGATCGAGCATGTGATCGAAGAACGGCAGGCCGGTCGACACCGAGGTTGCACCACTGCCGTCCAGGTTCATCGACGCGGTGATCTGCGTCTCCTTGGTGTTGCGGGTCAGCGTCGCTGATCGTTCCGTCATTGGAGCGCACCTCCGAGGGCGTTGAGGAAGGCCGTGTTCTCCTCCGGTGTGCCAATCGTGACCCGGAGGCAATTCGACAAGCCTGGCCACGACGAGCAGTTCCGCACGAGCACGCCGTGGTCCACCAGGTCCTGCCACACCTCGTCGGCGTCGGCCGAGGTCGGCTGGAAGAGGATGAAGTTCGCATTGCTCGGCCACGTCGCGACGGGGAGGTCGGCGAGCGCACCCGCCACGCGGCCGCGTTCTTCGACGATGGCGGCGACTCGACCGTCCATGTCGGATGCGAAGTCGAGCGCCAACGACCCCGCGAGCTGGGTGAGCGAGGAGAGGTGGTAGGGCAAGAGCCCTTCGGTGATCCCGTCGATGACCGAGGCGGCGCTGATCGCGTAGCCGAGGCGAACACCAGCCAGCGCCCAGGTCTTGGAGAAGGTTCGCACGATGATCACCCGCTCCAAGATCGATCGCGGGAGGTCGAGCGCGGTCGAGGCTGCGAACTGGCAGTACGCCTCATCGACGACCACCATGGCCCCAGTTCCTTCCACGAGCGCGGTGACGGTCTCGAGGGGCTCCAGGGTGCCGGTGGGGTTATTCGGCGAGCAGATGAAGACCAGTGCTGCATCACTCGAATTCGCTGCGGTGATCATGGAGTCGACGTCCACGGTGAGGTCACTGCGGCGACTCGCGTGGACCACGGTGCAGCCCATGAGGTTGGCGATGTGGCTGTGGAGGGCGTAGGTCGGCTCGGCCACGACCACCGACCGACCGGCTCCAGCGAAGGCGATGATGACGGACTGGAGGATCTCGTTCGACCCATTGGCGCACACCACCATCGCCGGGTCGACGCCTTCGGCTCGAGCGATCCCGCTCCGCAGCGCTGTCGCCGAACGATCGGGGTAACGGTGCAGTTCCAACGTCGTCACCGCTCGGCTGAGCGCCTCGAGGTACCCGGGCGGCGGCGGGAACGGCGACTCGTTGGTGTTGAGGCGCACCGCCACGTCGACCTGGGGCGAGTGGTAGCCCGATCGCAGGGCGAGGTCGGGACGAAGGTTTGGGTGGGGGCTCATCGCCGAATCCGAACTGACGCAGCGTGGGCATCGAGGCCCTCGACGGTGGCGAGCACCTCGACCGCTCCACTGAGTTCGGAGAAACCCGCCTCGGAGATCTCGATGATGTGGTGCCGCTTGACGAAATCGCTGGCGAGGAGCGCCGAGGCGAACCGCGCCGTTCGGTTGGTCGGCAAGATGTGGCTCGGTCCGGCGACGTAGTCCCCAATGGCTGCAGCACCGTAGGGGCCGATGAAGATCGCCCCAGCATTCGACACCTGTCGAGCGAGCGCTGCAGCTCCATCAACGAGCAGCTCGAGGTGCTCGGCAGCGACCACGTCGGCGACCGCCACCGCTTGGTCCCGGTCGCGAACCAGGACGGAGTACCCACCACCCTCGAAGGTTGCGAGGATCTCCGCCGACCGGGGCGCTGCTGCGACCAGTGCGGTCAACGCTCCCTCAACGGCCTCGAGCGCCTCGACCGAGGTGCTGATGAGCCACGCAATCCCATCGGGCCCGTGTTCTGCTTGGACCATGAGGTCGATCGCAGCGAAGCGAGGGTCCACCGACCCATCGACGATGACGGCGACCTCTGAGGGACCAGCGAACCCTGACGCCACTCCCACCGTCCCCATCACCTGTCGCTTCGCTTCAGCGACGTAGCTGTTGCCCGGACCAGCGATCACCTGCACCGGAGCGATGGTCTCGGTCCCGAAGGCCATGGCCGCAATGGCCTGCGCTCCACCGATCATGTAGACCTCGGTGATACCGGCGAGGTGGGCGGCTGCGAGGGTGGCGTCGTCGAGCGCGCCGCCAGGGCCTGCGGGACTGCACAGGACGAGGTCTGGGACTCCTGCGGCTCGGGCCGCACCGGCCGCCATGAGCACCGAGGAGGGGTATCGGGCGCGGCCACCTGGAGCGTAGATCCCTGCTCGGTCCACCGGAACCGTCCGGTGCTCGACCGTCACCCCACCGTCGCTCCAGGGTGCTGCCGTGTGGAGCTCGTGAGCGTGGAACGACACGATGCGTCGGTAGGCAACCTCGAGCGCATCACGCAACTCGTCGCTCACCGCTGCGGCGCGCTCGGCGATGACCGCCTCGGGGACGCTGAGTGGACCGTGGACGCCGTCGAATCTGGCCGTCAGATCTGCAACCGCAGCATCACCCTCTCGCCGTACGCGCTCCAAGATCTCGGCAACCACCGGCCCGACCGTTGACCCGGCGACGACGGGAGCGGGGAGCACCCCGGTGAGGTCGCCTCGTTCGTCGCGCACATCGATGCGGGTCAGCACCCCACCAATCCTACCGGTCCCCACCCATGCACCTCGATGGACGCACCGCTCGCGTCGGCCATCATGGAGGAGTGGCCGATCACTCAGAACTCTCGTCCCTCACCGCGACCTTGGAGGAACTCCTCCGTCGAGTCTCCGCGATGACCGATGCAGCGACCTCAACCGATGACGACGATGCCGCTCGAGAGCTCGTGAGCCTCGAGCGCACCTTGTCGGGCGCCCTCCGCCGGATGCGCCGCCTCCTCAAGTAGGACCGGCAGAGGTCGGGAGTTGGCGGCGCCCTGTCGGGCAGAGATCAACGAGGATGCACGATGCGCAATCCGTCCGGCGGGCCGTGCAGGTCGATCGACCATGGAGGATGAGGCGCAGGCTCATCGCTCCGCCGATCGCCTCGCCGAAGAGCGCGTTCAATCGATGCTCCACCTTCACGGGGTCGCCTGAACGCGCCAAGTCCAGGCGTTTGGTGAGCCGCAGTACGTGCGTGTCGACCGGGAGGCCGGGAAGGTCGAACGCCACCGATCGCACGACGTTGGCGGTCTTGCGTCCAACGCCGGGCAAGGTGACGAGGTCTTCTCGACGAGTCGGCACCACGCCGTCGAACTCGGTGACCAGGCGGTGCGCGAGTCCGAGGAGATGGTCGGCCTTGGCCCGGTAGAAGCCGGTCGGGAAGATCAGCCGCTCGAGCGTCGCACGATCAGCACCGGCGAGCGCCTCGGGGGTCGGGTAGGCGGCGAATAGCGCAGGGGTCGTGGCGTTCACCCGGACGTCCGTACACTGCGCAGAGAGCACCGTCGCCACGAGGAGTTGGAACGGTGTGGCGAAATCGAGCTCACAGAGTTCCGCAGCCATGCCTGGGAACCGCTCCTCGAGACGAGCGGCGATGAGCGCAGCACGTTCCTTGGCCGGCGGCAGTTGCGACATGGCGGCAGCGTATCGGGCGACGCAACGCACGCAGTTGGTAGCCTGCCGCCGTGGCGCACCTCACCTTCGATCGCCGCACCGCCCTCGGTGCCTACGAGGTTGCTTCGGTCCTCGGCCTCGGCGCACCCAAACCCTGGAGCGAGCACAAGGTACTCGGACTCGCCGACCTCGAACGACGCGGCGATCGCGCCGTCTTGGCCCGAAGGGACTCCGCCCTCAGCGGCGCCGCGGTCGCAGCTCGTCATGAGCAGCTCTGGAACGTCGAGGTCGCAGGCGACCGCCACGATCGCGCTCAAGCCCTCCGAGATCTCCTCGAGTGGCTCGCAGTGGATGCACTGCAGCTCTGGTTCCCACCTGACGGCGATGACCCGTGGCTCGAAGCTGCCCGAGGTGATTTCACCGTGGATGGAGCGCGCGCGATCCTCCACCTCGAGCGCTCCCTCGCCAGTCACCCTCCCATTCCGACCGACCTCCAGGTCACCACGTGGAGCGACGACGACCTCGACGCATGGATCGCCGCCAACAACGCAGCGTTCGCTGGCCACCTAGAGCAAGGGGTCTGGACGAGGAGCACCTTCGCCGAGCGATCAGCAGCAGCGTGGTTCGACCCCAGGCTCTTCGTCATGCACCGCGATGGAGACTCCGTCGACGCCTGGTGCTGGTGCAAGGTCGACCCGAGCATGGACCCAGGTCGAGGAGAGATCTACGTCATCGGCGTGGCTCCGAGCCACCAAGGACGTCGCCTCGGTTCGGCCCTCTTAGAAGCCGGATGTGCAGCCATGGCTGAACGCGGCGTCCACACCGTCGACCTCTTCGTGGAGTCGACGAACGGAGCAGCCCTCGCTCTCTACGACCGCCATGGGTTCACGACGATCGGTGAGGTGCGAGCGCTCCACCTCCGAGCCGACTGACGCTCAGCCAGTGCCGACGAGGGCGCCGATACCCGTCGTCACCGCTGCAGCAACGGCAGTGACGCCGAACTGACGGAACGCCCCCCTCCACAGTGGACGCCCAGAGAATCGGGCGACGGTTGCGCCGAGGAGGCTGGCTGTACTCAGGCCGAGTCCAATCGACCAGATGACCGCTGCGGTACCGCCGCCGATCAACCAGGGCAGCAGGGGCAAGAACGCCCCGAGCGAGAAGGCGACGAAGGAGGCGATGGCCGCCTGCCACGGTGAACCGAGGGCCTTTGGATCGATCCCCAGCTCCTCACGAGCGTGGGTCTCGAGGGCGAGTTCGGGGTTGGCCATGATCTCGATGCTGAGCTGCTCCGCCAGTGCTGGAGAGAGTCCCTTGTTGACGTAGAGCTCGGCCAACTCCCGCTGCTCGTCGTCAGGGTGCTGCGCCAACGCCCGCCGCTCGACTCCTAGCTCGAACTCCAAGAGCTCACGCTGGGACTGCACGGAGATCCACTCTCCAGAGGCCATCGAACCTGCACCGGCCACCAGCCCCGCTAGTCCGGCGAGCCGTACCACCGACGCAGCCGGGTGGGCGCCAGCGAACCCCAGAATCAACGAGAGGTTGGTCAGCAGACCATCGCTCATGCCGAAGACCGCAGCTCGAGCTCCCCCACTCGCGACGTCTCGGTGGTGCTCAGGGGGCTGCACGGTCATCACCTCAGGCTAGTGACCCACCTCGCCGCCTGCTCCTGAGAGAATGGCGCCATGGCACAGAAGCGCTTCTTCGACCCGATGCTCCCCTCAACGCTGCAGCTCGTGCTCTGGTTGAGCTACGTCAACGGCTTCTACGGGATCCTCGACATCCTCCGCGGCGGGCTCGGCCTCTTCGGCCTCGTGGCGCTGGTCGGCGCAGCTGGGGCGTACGGCATCGCCAACGAACGCAAGATCGGCTACTACTCGGCGACGGCAGCGGGCATCGTCAATCTGATGGTGGCAGCGCTGGCCTTCTTCGCGTTCGGTGCCGCGTTCCTCCTCCAAGTGGCCTTCGCCGTTGCGCTCGTCGCCGGGGCACTCCACCCGAACAGCCGCCGCTACGCCAAGATCTACCTCGACTGACCTCCTCGCGGTGACCCGCGTCAACAGGCTGCCCCGCTACCGTGGAGGCACGCACGCAAGGAGAAGCCCATGGCAACCACCGTCCACCTGAGCGAATTCGCCAACTTCGTTGGCCAGCACCTCGGCTACAGCGACAACTACGAGGTCACCCAGGAGCAGGTCAACCTGTTCGCCGATGCAACCGGTGACCACCAGTGGATCCACGTCGACCCTGAGCGTGCGAAGACCGGACCATTCGGTGGCCCCATCGCCCACGGGTACTTGACCCTCTCGCTGATCCCAACCCTGCTCGGCTCGCTGCTCCACGTCGAGGGAACCTCCATGGGCGTGAACTACGGCACCAACAAGGTCCGCTTCTCCGCCCCAGTGCACGTCGGCACCAAGATTCGTGCCGGCGCCACCGTGGCCGAGGTGACCGAGATCGCCGGAGGCATCCAGGTGGCCCTCGACGTCATCGTCGAAGTCGAGGGCGCCGCTAAGCCCAACTGCGTGGCCCAGGTCGTCTACCGCTACTACGCCTGATCCAATTGGCGAAACCTGCGAAGGAGCCTCAAGCACTCCCCGTCGGGGAGGCCAAGACCGCCGCGGTCCGGTCGATGTTCGACACGATTGCGCCGCGCTACGAACTCGTCAACCGACTGATCACCTTCGGCCTCGACCACCGGTGGCGGGTTGCCACCCTCGACCGTCTCGCCCTCCCGAGCGGGTCGCAGGTCCTCGATCTCGCCGCCGGGACCGGTGACTTCACCCGCCTCGCCTCCGAGCGCGACATGACCGTGGTGAGCGCAGATCTCTCCATCGGCATGCTCCAAGCAGGTCGAGGCACGACGCGGGCCGTTGAAGCTGACGCAGCCCACCTCCCCTTCGCTGATGCCTCCTTCGATGGTCTGGTCTGCGGGTACGCGCTGCGGAACTTCACCGACTTGGCCGGCGCGATCGCCGAAATGGCCCGAGTCGTGCGACCAGGAGGACGACTCGCCATCTTGGAGGTCGCCGCACCCTCCTCGCGACTCCTCCGCAGCGGGTACTCCATCTGGTTCGACACCTGCGTGCCGAAGATCGGCGGCCTGCTCTCTGACCGCGACGCCTACGCCTACCTCCCTCGCTCCACTGCCTACCTCCCTGATCGAGACGCCCTCTGTGCGCTCTTCACCGATGCCGGGTTCTCTGGCGTGAACCACCACATGATCCTCGGGGGACTCAGCCAACGCATCACCGCAACTCGGCGCGGCGAGTCGTGATGGACCTCTCCCACCTCGTCGCACGGTCCATCACCCTGCAGGGAGCCATCGACCCCCTGGCGCTCGCCGGTGAAGATGGCTGGCTCATCATGTCGGCCACCCACGCAGTGGCGGCCATGGGGGTCGCTGCCACCATTGACCTCCCTCGAGGTCTCGCCGGCGCCCGAGAGGCAGCGGTCGCTGCGAGTTTGGCCACGATTGCCCACCACGACGGTGCTGATATCGGCGCAGCCGGTCTCCGGGCGTTCGGTGCCCTCCCGTTCAACCCTTCCGAACCGTGCTCGGTCGTCATCCCGGCGCTGCTCGTGCAACGACGCACCGATGGCACGTGGGTGGCCACCTCCATTGCCGAAGAGGACACCTGGCCATCCGTCGTCGCTCCGAGCGACCACGTCGCCACCGAGGCTGAGCCGCCAACGGTTCGCTCGGCAATCGCCCGGCCGACGCCCAATGGCTACGAAGAAGCGGTTGCTGCGGCGACCAAGGCGATGGAGAACGGTGAGGTCTCCAAGGTGGTGCTCGGGCGACGGCTCACCGTCCAGCTCGACCGACCGCTCCCCCTCGTCCCTGCGCTCGCCCGCCTCGCAGCCAGAGAACCGCTCTGCACGATTTACGCCGTTCCGACTGCCGCCGGGCGCTTCTTCGGCGCCTCACCGGAGCTCATCGTCGACAAGCAGGGATCCGCTGTCCGTTCCCACCCCCTCGCTGGATCCGTAGCCATGGATGGCACCGACGCTGATGCACTCGCCGCTCGTGCGCTCGAGGCATCGGAGAAGAACCAGCGTGAGCACCGACTCGTCGTCGAGGACATCGTCTGGCGCCTCGCTCCGCACTGCGAAGCGGTCGCAGCCGATCCGGAACCCTCCCTCCTCGTACTCGCCTCGATTGCCCATCTCGGCACCAGCATCCACGGCACGACCTCGAGTGGACCAGATGCTCCCGATGCGCTCACCGTGGCGGCAGCCATCGCTCCAACCCCTGCGGTTGGAGGCGTCCCGATCGATCGTGCCCTCGAACTCATCGATGAGCTCGAGCACTTCGACCGCGGCGCATGGGCCGGCATCATCGGCACGGTGGACGCGGCGGGCGACGGGACCTTCGTCCTCGGCATTCGCGGAGCGCACGCCAACGGCTCCACGCTGACCTTGCACGCTGGTTGCGGCATCGTCGCCGCCTCAGATCCGGCAGAAGAGCTCGCTGAGACCACCGTCAAACTCCGCGCCGTCCTCGACGTCATCGTGCCCGGGGCCGCAGAACACCTCCGCGGTGCGCTCAGCGGCGAAAGCGACGCTTGAGTCCACGCCTCGCCACCATGGCGAAGGCCTCGATGACGATGGCGGTCGACATCTTCGATTCACCGACCTCTCGGTCGATGAAGCGGATCGGCACCTCGACGATGCGCACTCCGGCTTGGCGGGCACGATCGGTCATCTCCACCTGGAAGCCGTAGCCATCCTGGGTGACCTCTTCGAAGGCGATCGCTGCGAGGGCGGAATCGGCGTAGACCCGGAAGCCGGCCGTGGCGTCTTTGACCTTGAGGCCGAGCACCGCTGAGGCGTAGAGGTTGCCGCCCTTGGACAGCATGGTGCGGTGCCAGGACCATTTCGGAATCTCTCCGCCAGCGACGTACCGAGATCCAATGACGAGTTCGGCACCGGACTCCGCGGCTGCGAGGAGCGTCGGCAGCTGACGGGGGTCGTGACTGAAGTCGGCGTCCATCTCCACGAAGTGGTCGTACCCACGATCGAGTCCCCACCGGAAGCCCGCTCGGTAGGCGCCGCCGAGTCCAGACTTCGGCGGTCGTGACAACAGGTGGATGGTTGGGTGGGTGCTGGCGTAGGCCTCCACCGCTGCGGCGGTGCCGTCGGGGCTCGAATCGTCGACCACCAAGATGTCGGTGCCGGGAACGCTGTCACCGAGTGCGTCGAGCATCCTGGTGATGTTGTCGAGTTCGTTATACGTCGGGATGACCACCAAGGTGCGCACGGCACGAAATCCTAGACGGTCGCGCCTCGCCCGCCGATGGTCACCCCGACAGGGTCTCGTCTGAGAAGATGACGACATGGGGAACGGAGCGCGCCTGCCACGCGACGAGAACGGCGCTCCCACGAGCGTCCAGAGCGGACCGTCGCCGCTGGAGACCGCAAGGACGTGGCTCCGCCATCCCAGAGTTCGTCGATCGGTCGCCCAGACCATCACCGTGATCGTGCTCATCTTCCTGGCCGAGTACGTCGTCCTGCCGAACTTCGCCAAGGCCCGCCACTCCTTCTCGCTCCTCGGCAACTTGAACGTGGTGCTCGTGGTGCTGGCGATCGCCGCCGAAGCAGGAGCCCTCGCCGCCTACGCCGAGCTCACGAGGAGCGTGCTCACCCCTGTGGCCCCGTCGCGGTTCACCACGCTCAGGATCAACCTCTCGACCTTCGCCTTGAGCCACGTCTTGCCCACGGGGAGCGCCACCGGTGGCGCACTCGGATACCGCCTCTTCTTGAGCGCTGGCGTGCCAGGAACCACTGCCGGATTCGGCATGGGCGTCCAGGCCATTGGCTCTGCCGTGGTCCTCAACCTCATCTTCTGGGTGGCGCTGTTCATGTCCATCCCCATCAACGGCTTCAACCCCCTCTACGGCTACGCCGCGCTGGCCGGTGTGGCCCTCCTCGCGGCGTTCGCCTCCACGCTGGTGCTCCTGTCTCGGGGCGACCGAAACGCCGATAGCTGGCTCATGCGGGCCGCCGATCGACTCCCCTTCGTGAGCGCAGAGAGCGTCGCTTCGGTCACGAGGAACCTCGCCGATCGCGTCAACGTGCTGCTCCGCCACCGCAACGTGCTGCGCAGAGCGCTGCTGTGGGCCAGCCTCAACTGGCTCCTCGACGCCGCCAGTCTCTGGGTCTTCCTCTGGGCCTTCGGCAAGGCCGTCAACCCCGTCGACCTCCTCGTGGCCTTCGGGCTCGCCAACATCTTGGCCGTCATCCCCTTGACCCCAGGAGGACTCGGCGTCATCGAAGGCGTGCTGATCCCAACGCTGGTGGGCTTCCACGTCCCCGCTGGCATCGCCTCGCTCGGCGTGCTCGCCTACCGACTCGTCAACTTCTGGATCCCCATCCCCGTTGGCGGGGCGGCCTACCTCTCCCTCAGGATGGGACCGTGGCAACTCCCCTCGAAGATCGAGCGACGATCCTCGACGAGCTCACACCCGGCGGCGCTCGACGAGTGAGGTCGTCGCCAAGTCCAGCCAGCGCCGGGACTTGGTGAGCGCATCGCTCTTCAAGGTCTCTTGGAGTGAGATCGAACGGTCGGTGGCGCTGCGAGCCCACGTTCCCTCCGACGACAAGATCCACGACGACGCGGTATCGGCGAACACGAGGTCGAGGAGTCCATGCAGCTGTGCTGCGAGTCGAGGATCGAGCACGGGCGTGAGCACCTCAATGCGGCGATCGAGGTTGCGCTCCATCAAGTCCGCGGAGCCGATGAAGGTCTCCTCTGAGCTGCCACCCTCCCCGCCACCGAAGCTGTAGATGCGACTGTGCTCCAAGAACTCGCCGACGATGGAACGGACGGAAATCCGCTCCGACAGTCCCGGCACGCCGGGGCGGATGCAGCACAGTGAACGGACGCAGAGCTGCACGTCGACCCCAGCGCCCGAGGCTCGGTAGAGCGCATCGATGATCATGGGGTCCGTCAGACCGTTGAGCTTCATCCGAATCCGCCCGGCAGTTCCGAGCGCAGCTTGGCCCTCGATCTTGTCGAGGATCGCCGGACGGAGCGTCACCGGGGACACGAGGAGGCGGCGGTAGTCCACGTGGTGCGAGAAGCCCGTGAGGTAGTTGAACAGCAGGCCGATGTCCTCGCCGATGATGGGATCAGCGGTGAAGAGCCCGAGGTCTTCGTAGATGCGGGCAGTCTTGGAGTTGTAGTTGCCGGTGCCGATGTGGCAGTAGCGACGGATGCCTTCTGCTTCTCGGCGCAGCACCATCACGGTCTTCGAGTGCGTCTTCAACCCCACGAGGCCGTAGACCACGTGGACGCCTGCATCTTCGAGCGTCTTGGCCCACCCGATGTTGGCTGCTTCGTCGAACCGAGCCTTCAACTCCACGAAGGCTGCAACCTGCTTGCCCGCCTCGGCAGCACGGATGAGGGCGGCCACGATCGGGCTGTCACCAGAGGTCCGGTACAGCGTGAGCTTGATCCCGAGCACGTCGGGATCGGCGGCCGCTTGGGCGATGAACGCCTCCACCGACATGGCGAAGGACTCGTAGGGGTGGTGGACGAGGACGTCGTTGTCCCGCAACGCGGTGAACAGGTCGACGGTTCCACCCTCTGGGGTGGCGATTCCCGCCGGAGGCAGCGGGGTCCACGGTTCGGACTTCAATTCGGGTAGGTCGAGCGAGGCAATGGCCCACAACGCCGAGAGGCCGAGCGGTACCGAGGAGGCGAAGACCTGGTCATCGCGGAGGTCGAGTTCGTCGAGCAGGGTCGACAGGAGGCCCTGCTCTGGATGACCAGCGACTTCGAGGCGAACGGCGTGACCGAACCGCCGACGACGGAGCTCTGCCTCGAGGGCGACGAGGAGGTCGTCCGCTTCATCCTCTTCCACCACGAGGTCGGCGTTTCGGGTGATGCGGAAGACGAGGTGGTCACCCACGCTCATCCCAGGGAAGAGCCGGTCGAGGTGGGCAGCCAAGATCTCTTCCAAGCAGACGAATCGTTCGCCTGCTGAGACCGCATAGAAGCGATCGAGGACATCGGGGACCTTCACCCGTGCAACCCGCACCTCCCCTGAGGTCCGATCGTGGACCCGAACGAGCAGGTTGATGGACCGGTCGGAGATGTAGGGGAATGGGTGCCCGACGTCGACCGCGAGCGGGGTGAGCACCGGGAAGATGTCCCGGTCGAACGCGGCGCTCACCGCCGAACGCTCCTCCGCCGCCAAGTCGTTCCAGGAGACGATGGCCACGCCAGCGGGAGCGAGCTCCTTCGTGATCTGCGCCACGAGGTCGTCTTGGCGACGGTAGAGGTTGTGCACCTTGGCCCGGACCGTCTTCAGCTGCTCCTTCGGGCGGAGGCCATCGGGTGAGCGCGTCGTGACGCCGGCAGCGATCTGATCCTCGAGGTTGGCCACGCGCACCTGGAAGAACTCATCGAGGAGATCGGCCTCGATGGCCATGAACTTGACCCGATCGAGCAGTGGCACCGAGGGGTCACCAGCCAGGTCGAGGAGTCGATCGGCGAAGTCGAGCCGGGACACCTCTCGGTTCGAGAACCTCGCCCGACCGAAGGCCTCGTCGAGACTCGCCATGGGGCGGCCCCCGTGGCTGTGCTCTGCATGTCCAGTGTGCATCTCGTGTGACCCTCCTGCCGCAGGTTAGTTGACCCCACTACGCTCACGTGTGTGACAACCACGCGGACGCCCATGGGATCTCCCCCGACGTTCGAGCGATCGAGCCTGCTCCCGCCGTGGCCACGCGGGAGGAAACCCCGTCGTCGTGCTGAGCTCGGCATGCTGGTCATGGTCGATGCGATCGTGCTCGCGCTGTGGTGGACCCTGCGGGTCAGCGTGACGAACGCGCCCCCGACCTCGTGGGCGCCAATGATCCTCTGCGTCGTCGGCGCGTCGGCCGTCCTCCACACTGCCACCCGATGGCTCGCTCCTCGCGCTAACCCCGTCTTCCTCCCCGTCGTCACCCTCTTGAACGGCATTGGGTTCATCGTGATCCTTCGGTGGTGGCCATTGACCGGAGCGCTCGGGCACAACCGTGCCGTCCTCCAGGCGGTGTGGACGGGCGTCAGCATTGTCCTCTACGTCGTGACCTTGCTCCTCGTGCGCAGGTCTCGAGACCTCGACCGATTCCGCTCGACGTCCCTCCTCCTCGCCATCGTGTTGATGCTGTCGCCGCTCATCCCCGGTATCGGCGAGAACGTCAACGGTGCTCGACTGTGGCTCAACATCGGCGGATTCTCGGTGCAGCCCATCGAGTTCGCCAAGATCCTCCTCTGCCTCTTCTTCGCCTCCTACTTCGCCGAGAACCGGGACATCTTGTCGATCCCCACCGCTCGCATCGGCAATCGCCTCGTGCTCGACCCTCGACCCCTCCTCCCGATCGTGGCGGTGTGGGGGCTGGCGATGGTGGTGATCGGCGGCGAGAACGACATTGGATTCGCGCTCCTCGTGTTCTCAGTCTTCATCGCCCTGCTGTGGGTCACCACGGGACGCGCGACCTACCTCATCTTCGGCTTCGGCCTCTTCGCCGCTGGCGCCTACGTCGCCACTCACCTCTTCCCCCACGTGAGCGCCCGAGTCTCAGTGTGGCTCGACCCGTGGTCACCCAACCTCATCCAAGGTGGCGGCCGACAGTTGGTCCAGGGGTGGTTCTCCCTGTCGGCCGGTGGCGTCACCGGCACTGGTCTCGGCCAGGGGCTATCGGGACGGTACGTCACCGACATCACCACCGACATGATCTTCTCCTCCATTGGCGAAGAGCTCGGCCTCATCGGGGCAGCGGTCATCGTCATCTGCTTCGTGCTCTACGTGGGCGCCGGACTGCGAACCGCTCAGCGAGCCCGTTCCGCCTACAGCCGCTTGGCGGCCACCGCCATGACCTTGATCGTCGGCCTGCAGGCCTTCTTCATCATGGCCGGCGTGACTCGGCTCCTACCCCTCACCGGCGTCGAGTTGCCCTTCGTCGCCTACGGCGGTTCCACCCTGATGGCGAACTACATCTTGACGGCCATCTTGATGCGGATCTCCGATGAGGAGCCTGGGGTTCCACCGCTGACCGAACGTGAGCGCCAAGCGGCGGGCACGGCGTTCACACCCCGAGCAGCGACTCCTCCACGAGGATTGGGGCGCCGCCGGGGTGCCGCAGCGCCGCGTTGATCGCATCGGTCGGCCGACACTCGAGCACGATGCGACCCTTCGGCCCCACGAGGTCGAGCTCAGCGAAGTAGACGCCTCCCGCCTCACCGGTGATCCGCGCCGCCACGACGTCGATGGTGTGGCGCTGGAGCACGTTTGCGAGGAGGTCTTGGCTGGAAGGTCGTGCAGCGGGACGCTCCGCGACCACCGCGGTCATCGCCGCGGCATCGGGGATCGCCACCGGAATCGCTAGGCCCCGAAAGGGCAGGTCCGCCTCGTGGAGGTTGACCCGTGCGAAGGTCTCAGGGAGGTCAACGGTCACTGACCCGATCGTGCAGACGATGAACGTCGGGAACTCCCCCGCTCCCTCCGGTGTTGTTGGTGGTGCATCGGTCATCGTCCACGCCTCCTCGAAATCGACAGTGCGATGCCACAGGCAGCGTAGAAGCAGATCATCGCCGAGCCGCCGTAGCTGATGAAGGGCAGGGGAATTCCCGCCACCGGCATGATGCCGAGGCCCATACCGACGTTCTCGAAGGTCGAGAAGGCCATGAAGGCGAAGATGCCCGAGCACAGGACCCGACCGAAGACGTCGCGAGCAGCGAGGCCGATGAGCAGCACGCGCCAGGCGATGGATCCGAGCAGGACCAGCATCGCCACCGAACCAATGAAGCCCAGTTGCTCACCAATGGCCGAGAAGATGAAGTCGGTCAGCTGGGAGGGCACGAACCCGAGCGTGGTCTCAGCCCCGTGACCGATGCCAGCGCCGAACAGCCCTCCGGCGCCAATGGCGGTCATCGAGTGCAAGGTGTTGTAGTTGTCGGGCGAGTTGGGGTGCAAGAACGCGGTGATTCGGGCCACTTGGTAGGACTTGACGAGGTGGAACTGGAACGCCGCGGTGACGGCGAGCACGGTGGCGAGCGCCAGACCGAGGAGGACCCGCATGGGAACCCCGGCGCCGACCAGCATCACGAAGAGCGTGACGAAGACGATGGCGGCGGTGCCGAAGTCCGGCTGGATGAAGATGAGCCCCATTGGAATCCCGGTCATGAGGAGGACTCGGGAGAGGTCGCGCCAGGTGAGCCCATCGGGCCGACGAGCGCAGTAGGTCGAGATGGCCAAGATGATGCCGAGCACGGCGAACTCACTGGGCTGGATGAGCAGTGGGCCAACGGCGAACCAGCGGGTGGCCCCGAGCTGCGATGAACCGACACCGGGGATCATGATCACCACGAGACCGAAGAGGAGGGTGAGGTAGGTCGGCGTCGCCACCTGCTCCAAGCGGTGGTAGTCGACCGAGGCGAAGATGGCCATGGCCACCAAGCCGAGGACGCTGAACAGCAACTGCCGACTGGCGTAGTGCATGGAGTTCTGCCCAGCGGTGTAGACCATGACGATGCCGATGGCCGAGGCCATGACCGGGGCCACGAGGAGCCAGAGGTCGTAGCCGAGGATGCGCTGCTGGAACCGATCGATACTGGCGGTTACCACGTCGCATCCTCTCCTCGTCGTCCCCCAACTGCCTGCCAGAGTACTTCGGGGTCGACCGGCGATCCCAACCACCCTTCGAGCTGGTGCCGGGCCTGATGGACCAACATGGCCAGCCCGCCGACCGGTCGGGCGCCAGCTGCGGCAGCTGCCGTGAGCAACGGCGTTCGTCTCGGGTGGTAGATCGTGTCGAACACCACTTGACCCTCGTGCAACGAGGCTGGGTCGTCAATGGCGAGATCCGCGGCGAAGGGCGTTCCCTCCATGCCGAGTGGTGTGGCGTTGACGATGAGGGCTGCGCTCGCCACATCGACCATCTGTCCAACCGCTGTGTCCCCGCCTGCCAGTCGAACGGTGTCCTCGGCAGCAGGCTGGTTCCGTGCGACCACCGCGACGTTCGCCCCAGCGTCCGCCAACGCCACGACGATGGCAGCTGCTGCTCCCCCAGCACCCAAGACCACGCAGCGCGCGCCGCGCGGGTCGAATCCCACCGCTTCGACGAGCGCATCGAGGAACCCCCGCCCGTCGGTGGAGCTGGCGTGGATCGATCCGTTCGCGAAGGTCAGGCAGTTCGCTGCGCCGAGGCGCTCGACGAGCGGATCGACCGAGGTGGCCAGCGCCGCAACCGCCTGCTTGTGCGGCATGGTGACCGAGACCCCGAGGGCATCCATCGTGGCGAGGCTCTCGAGGGCTCGTGGAAGGGCTGGCGCTTCGACGGGCAGGGCCACCGAAACCGCATCGAAGCCTGCGGCGTCGAACGCTGCTTGGTGGAGCGCTGGCGAGAGCGAGTGGGCCACAGGCCAACCGATCACCCCAGCCAGACGGGTGTCCCCTGATGCCATGTCAGACACCGTTCCGAGCGCCAATGGCTTCGTTGCGCAGCTGCTCAGCGAAGGTGGTGGCGAACGCGAGGTGGCCTGCCTTGTCGACCAGGGTGAAGTAGCGCCACGGTCCAGGAGGCGGACTGAGCGTCGCCTCGAGCGCAGCCAGGGAGAACGCGCAGATCGGCGTCGGCGTGAGTCCAGCGTGGAGGTAGGTGTTGTAGGGCGTGGGGTTCTCGAGCATGGCGTGCGTCACGACACCGCCGTCCTGGCCGAGGGCGTAGAGGACGGTCGAGTCCATCTGCAGCACCGAGTGGACGGCGAGGCGGTTGTAGATCACCCGGGCAACCTTTGGCATGTTGACGGGGAAGTAGCCCTCCTTCTCCACAATGGAGGCGATGGTCACGAGGTCTCTCGCCGGGTGACCCTCAACGACGGTCGATGGCGTGAGGCCGTGCGCAGCTGCCTCAGTGGTGAAGGCATCGACCATCTTCTGAAGGAATGCGCGGGCCGAGATTGTTTGAGGGAAGGCGTACGCCCCAGGTGCGATGAGTCCTTCGAGAGATCCCCGAGGGTTTGATTGAAACGGTGAGGTCACCGAACCGTCGAGTGAAGCTTTCACGAAGTCGGCACTCAACGCCGAAGGGAGTTGTCGGGCAACTTCCTGGAGGGTGTTTCCAGGAAGAACGATCGCTCCGTAGCCATTCGGCCCATTCTGAAGAACCGACGTGACCATCGAGAAACTCGAGGATTCTTGAAAGTCGTAGAACCCACTCTGAATGAGTGGGGCTCCCTCGACCATGAGGTCAAGTCGGTACAGCGTTGCCGAAGAAATCACACCTGCTTTCACCAGTGCGTCGATCACAGCTGGAGTCGACTCGCCTCTGGAAACGTAGATTTCCGTTTCCGCCCCGGGGCCGCCGAACGGATCGACGGCGTTCCAGAGGTACAGCCCGGCGAGCACGAAGAGCCCGAGCATGCTCGACAGCACGATGCGTCGGCGACGGATCTGCTGGCGGCGACGAGCCGCTCGAACAGTGCGGGGAGGAAGGTCGGCTTGGAGCGAGGGTACTTGGGCCTCTCGGTCACCGTGGTCGTCGTGGAACGACGTGGTGTCGCTCACGACATCCTCCCGTCGAGCACGCTCTGGAGGAGCACGGCTGCTGCCGCAGAATCGATCGCCCCTTTCTGCTGTTTCGCAGACGACCCCGCTGCTCGCAGCGCAGCCGATGCCTGAACAGTCGTCAAGCGCTCATCGACGAGCTCGACCGCAACCGCTCGGTGCTCCAACGCAGCACGGAGCTCGTCAGCGAGGCCGCGAGCCAAAGCCGTAGATGCACTCTCGCCGCCCGCGAGTGTTCGGGGCAACCCAATCACCACGGCCACCACCTCTTCCTCGTCAACCATCGCCACGAGACGCTGCACCGCGTCACTTCCAGCGAGCACGACCGGACGAGGGAACGCCATGGTCTGGGCAGTGTTGGACACCGCCACCCCAATGCGCACGGCACCTGGGTCAATGGCGAGCACGCGGCCTGCCATCTCGCCCACCATGGTCATGAACCGAGCAGCGTCGTCGCTCGGGTGAGCACGTCGGGAATGGCAGCGACGTTGCGCCCGCCAGCCACTGCCAAGTCCTTCGACCCGCCACCGCCGCCACCCACGATGCCAGCGAGCTCTTTGCAGAGGGCTCCAGCGTCGACGGTTCCATCACTGGCCACCGCCAGCGCCACCTTGCCGTCGCCCGTCTCAGCGACGACGACGGCGACCGGGACGGCGCGTTGGCGGAGTTCTTGAACGAGGGTCCGCAGGTCATCGTTGGCGTAGCCATCGCATCGAGCGATCACCGGACCGCCGTTGGCGGTGCCAGCGAGTTCGGTCGCGAGTGCGGCGAGGCCAGCTCGACGCAGGGCACCGAGCTCTTGCTCGAGCGCCTTGATGCGCTCGGCCGAGCGCTGTACGGCGGCCAAGAGCTGATCGGGCTCTGCCTTCAGCACCGAAGCCGCTTGCTTGATGAGGTCATCGGCCTGACGGGCGCGCTCGATGCTCACGAACCCCGTCGTGGCCTCGATGCGTCGAACACCAGCGCCGATGGACGCCTCGCTGAGGAGCGAGATCGGCCCGATCGACCCGAGCGAATCCACGTGGGTGCCACCGCAGAACTCGAGGCTGTGGGCACCAGCACGGACGACCCGCACCCGCTCGCCGTACTTCTCCCCGAAGAACGCCACGGCGCCCATCTGCTCGGCCTCGGCCTTCGTCGCCTCCACCGTGTCGACTGCGGCATCGGCGAGGACGTCACCGTTCACGATGGCGAGCACCGCGTCGATCTGCTCTGGCGTCAGCGCAGCATCGTGGGTGAAGTCGAAGCGGAGGCGGTCGGGGGCGACGAGGGAGCCCTGCTGGCGAACGTGGTCGCCGAGGACCGAGCGAAGGGCGGCGTGGAGGAGGTGGGTGGCGGTGTGGTTCCGGCGAATCGCATCACGACGCACGGCGTCGATGGTGGCCGTGGCCTCTTCACCGACGAGCAACTGCCCTTCAATGGTCACCCGGTGGGCGGTGAGCCCAGGGAGCGCCGAGACGGTGTCGAGCACCGTCGCCGTCCCCGACGCCGTCGAGATGGTGCCGGTGTCGCCCACCTGGCCACCACCTTCGGCGTAGAAGGGGGTCTGGTCCAAGAAGATCTCGGCGACGCCGTGCTCATCAGCCTCGAACACCGCCACGACCCGAGCTGCGGTTTGGTAGCGATCGGCGGAACGGCCGATGAAGATGGTCTGGCCTTCGCTGGCCAGGAGGTCGCGGTAGGCCGACTCATCGGCACGACGAGGTTGGCGGGCGGCAGCCCTCGCCCGCTCGCGCTGGGCGGCCATCTCTGCGCTGAACCCCTCGAGGTCAACGGTGACATCAGCTTCCTTGGCCAGCTCCACCGTCAACTCGACGGGGAACCCATGGGTGTCGTGCAAGCGGAACGCGGCGCCGCCGTCCAAGGTTCCGCCGGAGCCCACGCGGGCCAGGTCATCTTGGAGCATCGTGAGCCCGGAGCGAATGGTGCGGTTGAAGCCCTCTTCCTCCCTGCCGAGGACCGTGACGATGCGGTCGATCTCGCGGGTGAGCAACGGGTGGGCCTCGCCCATCGTGGCCGCGGTCACCCGAGCCAGGCGCTCGGTCACGGCCACCTCTGCGCCGGTGCGACGAGCAGCGAGCATGGCTCGGCGAATCAGGCGACGGAGCACGTAGCCCCGGCCCTCGTTCGATGGCGTCACGCCGTCGCCGACCAGCATGGTCATCGCTCGCCCGTGGTCGGCGAGGATCCGCAGCGCGACATCATCACGCTCGGAGGCGCCGTAGGTCGCACCCGTCATCGACTGGGCTTCCGCCATAACCGGGGCGAACAGGTCGGTGTCGAAGACCGAGTCCACGCCTTGGAGGATGGCGAGGACGCGCTCCAAGCCCGAACCGGTGTCGATGTTCTTCTTCGGCAGATCGGCAAAGGAGCCGTTGGCCTGAGCGATGTACTGCATGAACACGAGGTTCCAGATCTCGACGAAGCGGTCCTCGCCACCGAAGGCAGGCCCACCGTCAGCACCGTAGGCCGGTCCCTTGTCGACGTAGATCTCCGAGCACGGCCCGCAGGGTCCGGTGTCCCCCATCCGCCAGAAGTTGTCCTCGCCCATGACCTGGATTCGGTCCCGCGAGACGCCGCATCGGTCCACCCACAGGTCTGCAGCATCGGTGTCGCTCTCGTGGACCGTGACCCAGAGTCGGTCAGGATCGAGGCCCATCACCTCGGTGAGGAGCTCCCAGGCCATCGAGATCGCCTCGGGCTTGAAGTAGTCGCCGAAGGAGAAGTTCCCGAGCATCTCGAAGAAGGTGCCATGGCGCTGCGTGGTGCCGATGATGTCGATGTCTGAGGTGCGGATGCACCGCTGCACCGAGGTCGCTCGAGGGAAGGGAGCGACCTCGTCACCGGTGAAGTACGGCTTGAACGGCACCATGCCGGCGATGGTGAACAGCAGCGAAGGGTCGTGGGGAATGAGGCTCGCCGATGGCACCTCCACGTGGCCCTTGGCCACGAAGTAGTCAGTGAATGCCCGTCGGAGCTCGTGCGCATGCATGGCTCCAGCCTACCGGCCGCTCACTGCTCGTTCGGTGGCGTCCCCTCACGTTCTGCACGCCACCGTTGGCGCTGCGGCTCGGCGCCGTGCGAGCTCGGTTCGTAGTAGCGGCGCCCGGCGAGACCCTCGGGGAGGTAGGTGGCGGGGACCCACCCACGGGGATCATCGTGGGGGTAGCGGTAGCCAGCGCCGTGGCCGAGCGTGGCTGCGCCTTGGTAGTGGGCATCTCGGAGTGCAGCGGGAACCTCGTGGCCCGGGAGGTCGGCATCGGCCAGCGCCCGCCCGATCGCGGTGGTCACCGAATTGGACTTCGGCGCCAGCGCGAGGTGGACTACCGCCTGGGCCAAGGTGAGCTGGGCCTCGGGCAGCCCGATGAAGCGCACCGCTTCCACCGCTGCGGTGGCCACCACCAGGCTCATGGGATCTGCCATGCCGACATCCTCTGACGCCAAGATCACGAGGCGACGGGCGATGAAGACGGGGTCCTCTCCCGAGCGGAGGAGTCGGGCCATCCAGTAGAGCCCCGCATCGACGTCAGAGCCTCGGATGGACTTGATCATCGCCGAGACTTGGTCGTAGTGGGTGTCCGCCGAGCGGAGGTGCAGCACGCCGCTGCGCGACGCTTGGAGGTCGTCCATCGTCACGACAGCGCCGTCCCCCGTCCGCCCGTGGGCCAACGCTGCGGCCACTTCGAAGGTGGTGAGCATGGCACGGGCGTCGCCGTCGACGAGGGAGAGCAACGCCTCGCGCACGTCGTCAGGAACGACCACGCCCTCCGTTGCCGCTCCACGCTCGAGCAAGGTCGCCAGCGCATCGGTGCCGAGCGGGCGCAGCTGCCAGAGCGTCGCCCGACTGAGGAGTGGGGCGTTGATGGAGAAGAACGGATTCTCCGTTGTCGCCCCGATGAGGGTGATCGTGCCGTCCTCGACGGCAGGGAGCAGGGCATCCTGCTGCGAACGGGAGAACCGGTGAACCTCGTCCAAGAAGACGATGGTCCCCATCCCGTGCTCACCGAGGCGTCGCTCAGCCTCCTCAATCGCCGCGCGGACGTCCTTCACCCCAGCGGTGACGGCCGAGAGAGCGACGAAGTGCTGTCCCGAACCACTGGCCACTAGGCGGGCCAGCGTGGTCTTCCCCGTCCCCGGAGGCCCCCAGAGGATCCCCGAGGTGACCCGACCGCTCTCGACGAGCACCCGGAGCGGCGCCCCAGGAGCGACGAGGTGCTCTTGACCAACGACGTCGTCGAGTCGGGTGGGTCGCAGTCGTGCGGCGAGTGGACCTCGTGCGGCTCGAGCAGCTGCGCCGCGGGCCGAGAAGAGGTCGTCGGTCACACTGGCTTTGGAACAGTCCGAATGCCGAGTTCGGTCATCTGCTTCGCCGGGAGCTCCAGCGGGGCACCAGTCAACAGATCCGCACCGGACTGGGTCTTCGGGAAGGCGATGACCTCTCGGATGTTGTTCTCACCAGCGAAGATCGCGACGAGCCGATCGATGCCGAAGGCGAACCCACCGTGGGGTGGCGCCCCGTACTTGAAGGCGCCGAGCAGGAAGCCGAACCGCTCCTCTGCTTCTTCGGCGTCGATCCCCATGGCGGCGAACACCCGGTTCTGAATATCGGCACGGTGGATACGAATGGAACCCGAGCCGAGCTCCCAGCCGTTGAGCACGAGGTCGTAGGACTGTGCACGCACCGAAAGGGGGTCGGTCTCCAAGCGGTCGAGGTCCTCAGGGTGCGGCATGGTGAAGGCGTGGTGCGCTGCCTCAGGACGTCCGTCGCTGTCGACGCCGTCGTAGAGGGGGAAGTCGATGATCCAGACGTAGCGGTAGGGGCCCTCTGAGACTGGCTTGCCGCCGAGGTCGACGCGAAGGGCGCCGAGGACCGAACAGGTCAAGCGGTACTCATCAGCCACGACCACGATGAGGTCGCCATCTGCTGCACCGGTCGTGGCCAAGAACTGCGAGCGCTCAGTGTCGGAAAGGAACCGGTCGAGCGGGGACTCGAGGCCGAGGGCCCCGTCGGCGTTTACGACCTTGAACCAGGCCAACCCCTTGGCTCCGAGGGACTTGGCTCGGTCGACGAGGTTGTCGAGTTGGCTCCGAGACATCGTCGCCCCGCCCTCGACGCGCAGCGCCTTGACGCAGGGAGCGGCGAACGCCTTGACCTCAGTGCCAGCGAAGACGTCGCTCAGGTCGATCAGGCGCATCTCGAATCGGAGGTCGGGCTTGTCGGTTCCGTACTGGTCGATGGCCTCCTTCCAGGTCATGGTCTGGACGCTGTCGGGTCGGGTGCCGGTCGCCGCCTCTGCGGCGTCGAGCACCGCTTCGGTGACCGAGGCGCGGATCTCCTGCTCGGTGGCGAACGCGCACTCGAGGTCGAGCTGGGTGAACTCGAACTGACGATCCGCACGCAGGTCCTCGTCACGCAGGCAGCGGGCGATTTGGTAGTAGCGGTCGAAGCCAGCCACCATCAACAGCTGCTTGGCCAACTGGGGGCTCTGGGGCAAGGCGTAGAACTTGCCCTGGTGGAGGCGAGACGGAACGGCGAACTCTCGGGAGCCCTCAGGAGTTGGGGCCCACAGGAGCGGCGTCTCCACCTCGCAGAAACCTTGGGTATCCATCGAGCGACGGATCGCGCTGTTGACGGCTGCCCGCAGGCGCAGGTTGCGCTGCATCTTCGGACGGCGGAGGTCGACGTAGCGGTGACGCAGTCGCGCCGGCTCGTCGACATCTGCTCGGTCATCCACAGCGAACGGCGGAGGCTCGGCGGCGTTGAGCACGCTCACGACGCAGTCGTGGAGCTCGACTTCGCCGGTCGAGATCTGCGGGTTCACCGTTCCCTCGGGACGCGGGGCAACCGTGCCCTCGATCTGGAGCACGTACTCAGAGCGGACGTCAACGGTCCCCTCCACCACGCACTGCATGATGCCGGTGTGGTCGCGCAGGTCGATGAAGGCGAGGTGCTCGCCGTGCTCACGGCGCTTGGCCACCCAGCCGCACAGCGTGATCCGTCGACCGATATCAGCGGTGGTCACCGCCCCGCAGTGCATGGTTCGCATGGTGACAGGTGCGGTGGCGTCGTTGCTCACGAGTGGAGGTCCTTAGGTGTTGTGGTCAGTGCGGCGAGTGATGCCACGAGGTTCGACGCGTCGACCTCGTGCTGGGTGCCATCGCCCCGCAAGTCTCGAATCGTAATCGTTCCAGCAGCGGCTTCCTTAGAACCGACGATGAGCGCGAATCTCGCTCCAGATCGATCGGCGCTCTTCATCTGGCTCTTCATCGACCGCCCTCCGTACCCACGGTCGGCGGCGATGCCGGCGCTGCGCAGGTCGGCGACGAGATCTCGAGCCACGGTGCCATCGGTGGTATCGATGACGAAGACCTCTGGAACCGAGGGGGCAACGGAGAACACGCCTTGGCCGTCGCAGGCGAGGAGCACGCGCTCGATCCCGGATCCGAAGCCAATCCCTGGAGTGTCGTCACCCCCGAGTGCTGCCACGAGGCCGTCGTAGCGACCGCCACCGAGGATGGTCAGCTCCATTCCCTCGATGGGAATGGTGATCTCGAAGGTCGTCCTGGTGTAGTAGTCGAGCCCTCGAACGAGCGCCGGGTCGTTCAGGTAGGCGACGCCGTGCGCGTCGAGTCCGGCACGCACCCGATCGTGGTGGGTCGCACAGTCCTCGCACAAGGCGTCGGCCATCGACGGTGCCGATGCGCTCATGGAACGACAGGACTCCCGCTTGCAGTCGAGGATTCGGAGCGGGTTGGCGTCGATCTTTCCTGCGTGCTCGTCGCACAACCCATCGACGTGCTCGGTGAGGTAGCGCTTCAGCTCTTCGAGGTAGGCCGGTCGACAGGCGGGGTCGCCGAGGGAGTTCAGTCGAACCGTGAACCCACTGAGCCCGACCGCGTGCAGGTAGTCCACCGCGAGCTCGAGCACCTCGACGTCGAGATCGGGGTCAGCAATGCCGAGGACCTCCACGCCCACCTGGTGGTGCTGGCGGTAGCGGCCCGCCTGTGGCCGCTCGTAGCGGAACGTCGGCGTGGCGTACCACGCCTTGAACGGGACGGTCGGGTGGTGCTGGATGAACGCACGGACCACCGAGGCGGTGCCCTCGGGTCGGAGCGCCATCGCTCGCCCACCCTTGTCCTCGAACTCGTACATCTCCTTGCCCACGACCTCGGTCTCAGTGCCCACACCTCGACGGAAGAGGCGCACGTCTTCGAACAGCGGCGTGTGGATGAGGCCGAATCCCGCCCTCTCGACGAGCGATGCGAACACCCCGAGCAGGGCAACCCACCGCTCGGACTCCCCCGGCATGACGTCGTGGGTCCCCGTCGGGGCGCGCAGCGCTTCGGCGTGGGTGCTGGTGGTCATTAGCCCACCTTTCCAGGAAGGAGACGGAAGGCGTCGAAGACGCCGTCGAGTGACTTGATCGAGCCGAGCACCGACACGAGGTGCCCGGGGTCGACGAGTTCGATGTCGAACGTCATCCGGCACGTGCGGTCAGCAGCCGTCGCCGTCCGGGCGGCCACGATGTTGAGGTGGTGCTCTGAGACCACGCGCGTCACGTCGGAGAGCAGGCGGGATCGGTCGAAGGCACGCACCTCGACGGTGGCGATGAAGGTCGCATGCGCCCGACCATCCCACTCCACCTCGATGAGGCGATCCCCAGATCCTGCGGTCAGCGCCGCAGCGTTGGCGCAGTCGGTACGGTGCACCGAGACCCCACGGCCCTGGGTGATGAAGCCCATGATCTGGTCACCGGGGACCGGCGTGCAGCAGCGCGCCAGGTGCACCATGACGTCGTCGAGGCCTTCGACGTAGACCCCAGCGCCGCGTGGTCGGTGCGTCGGGCTCCGCAGACCCCGGTTGACGGTGGTCGGGAGTTGCTCCTCTTCCCCACCCGACAGCTCTCGCTGGAGTCGCTGGATGATCGACTGGACCGACGCTTGGTGCTCGCCAATGGCGAGGAAGAGGGCGTCGAGATCCGCCAAGTTGAGCGATTTCGCTACGGCCAAGAGCGACGCAGAGGCCATGATGCGCTGGAGGGGAAGCCCCTCTCGCCGCAGCGCCTTGGTGAGGCCATCTCGTCCCTGTTCGATCGCGTCCTCTCGACGCTCCTTCGAGAACCACTGCCGGATCTTGTTCCGAGCCCTCGAGGAAGCCACCGAGTTGAGCCAGTCGCGACTCGGACCGTTGCTCTCATCCTTCGAGGTGATGATCTCGACGGTGTCGGCCGAACTGAGCACCGTCGTGAGGGGCACCAACCGGCCGTTCACCCGAGCACCGACGCAGTGGTGACCGACGTCGGTGTGCACGGAGTAGGCGAAGTCGACCGGTGTGGCGTTGGCCGGCAGGGCGATCACCCGGCCCTTGGGGGTGAAGACGTAGACCTCGTCCTGCTCCAAGTCGAGCTTCAGCGCGGCGAGGAAGGCCACGGGATCGTCAGACTCTTGGTCGACGTCGGCGATGCGCTGCATCCAGGCCAGTTCCTTGGCCGACGCGTCCTCCTTGTAGCCCCAGTGCGCAGCGATGCCGTACTCCGCTCTCCGGTGCATCTCCTGGGTGCGGACCTGCACCTCGATCGGCTTACCCTCTGGCCCGATGACCGTCGTGTGGAGCGATTGGTAGAGGTTGAACTTCGGGCTGTTGATGTAGTCCTTGAAGCGCCCCTGGACCGGCGCCCACATGGCGTGGATCATGCCGAGGGCTGCCCAGCAGTCCTTCTCGGTGTCCACGATGACCCGGATGCCGACGAGGTCGTAGATGGAGTCGAACTCGTGGCCTCGCACCACCATCTTCTCGTAGATCGACCACAGGTGCTTCGGCCGACCGGTGACCTCCGCCACGATGCCCGCTCCGGAGAACTGCTCGGTGAGCACGGCCAAGACCTTGGTGATCTGCTCTTCGCGTTGCGGGGCCCGTGACCGCACCATCTGTGCGATCTCGGCGTAGCGCTTCGGGTGCAGGGCCTTGAAGGACAGGTCCTCGAGCTCCCACTTGATCTGCTGGATACCGAGCCGGTGCGCGAGCGGCGCGTAGATGTCGAGGGTCTCCTGTGCGGTTCGCCGCTGCTTCCACTCCTCCATCGACCCGAGGGTGCGCATGTTGTGGAGTCGATCGGCGAGCTTGATGAGCAGCACCCGCCAGTCCGAGGCCATGGCGATGAGCATCTTGCGGATCGTGGCGGCCTGTTGGGCTTCCTTGGAGTCGAAGTGGAGTCGATCGAGCTTGGTGACGCCGTCGACCACTCGGGCCACCTGTTCACCGAACTGCCCCTCGACGGCGCCGAGGGAGAGCATCGTGTCCTCGACGGCGTCGTGGAGGAGTGCCGCGGCGACGGTCGTGGCGTCGAGGCCCAGACCAGCGACAATCTCCGCGACTGCGATGGGGTGGGTGATGTAGGCCTCACCCGAGCGGCGCATCTGGCCGTCGTGGGCTACATCGGCGACCTTGGCCGCCAAGTTGATGAACGCGAGGTCTCCATCGGCGTGGTGGACCCGAAACTGCTCGAGGGTTGGCGCCAACATGGCGTCGATGTCGATCGGACGGTCGTCCGTCACTCCACCATCGGATATCGCCATAGCTTCAGGCTACCGTCGCCTGCTGCCCGAGGGGTCGCTCAACGGCGCTTCTTGCCACGCTGGGTCCGACCCTTCGGCGCCCGGTTGAGCGAAGCTGCCGTCGTGCCGTCGCCGGTCGGGCGGAGGATGCCGTCGCTCCCCGCGGCTTGGGCCGTCGCAGCCGTGATCGCCTCGCGCTCAGCGTTCGCACCGCGCTCACGGGCCATCTCTGCTGGAGTCATCCGGTGCGCACGCTCCCGTCGATTCGCCAGGCGCTCGCGGAGGTTGATGTACTTCTGCTCACGCTCTTTCAGCATGGCCAGAATCGGCGAAGCGATGAAGATCGACGAGTAGGCACCGGAGACGAGACCCACGAAGAGGGCGACACCGTAGTTGAGGAGCGTGGTGGCACCGAGGAGGATGGCACCGACGAAGAGCACCGACAGCACCGGCAGAATCGCCACGAGCGACGTGTTGAGCGAGCGTGCCAGGGTCTGGTTCATCGACAGGTCCACCATCTCGGTGTAGGTCAACGAACCCGTCGAACCCATCTGGCGGACGTTGTCGGTGACCCGGTCGAACACCACGACGGTGTCGTAGAGCGAGTAGCCGAGGATGGTGAGCACGGCCACCACGGTGTCCGGGGTGATCTGGAAGTTGAAGATCGAGTAGATCCCAACCGTCACCAAGAGGTCGTGCAGCATGGCCAAGAAGGCGGCGAGCGCCATCTTGGGCTCGAAGCGGAAGGAGATGTAGATCCCGACCACAATGAAGAAGGCCAACAGCGCCCAGAGCGCCCGCTTCGTCACATCGCCACCCCAAGTGGGTCCCACCTGGCTGACCGATACCTGGTTGAACTGCGTGTGAGCGGCGGCGGCCATGGCGGAGATGACCTTGTCGTTCAGCTCCTTCTGCGACGGTGTCGAGAGCGAGTTGATGTCGGCCTGCACCTCGATGGTGATGTTCTTGCCCGAGCCGAGTTGGACGACCGACGGGTTGGAGAGTCCGGCGTTCTCGACTGCGGTTTGGATCTCCGCCACCGTTGCCCCGTTGGCGAGGGTCGTCCACGACGATCCACCCTTGAAGTCAATGCCGAAGTTGAAGCCACGGACGCCGAGCGACACGATACCGAGCACGATGATGACGGCGGAGATCGAGAACCAGATCTTGTAGCGCTCGACGAAGCGAGCGTTGGTCTCGCCCCGGTAAATCCGGCGGAACAGGCCGTTCTTGGTGGACGAGCTCACTGGGCACCGCCTTCGACGGCGAGGCCTCGTGCCACGCCGAATCGACCACCGGTCTGGGCACCATCGGATCGACCGAGGAGGTAGACGAGCGGTCGTGTGTAGAACCAGGTGACCCCGATGTCGAGCAGCGTCGACAGACCGAGGAAGAAGGCGAACCCGCGGACGTCGCCGAGGGCGAGTTCGTAGAGCAGCACCGCTGCGATCAAGGAGACGAGGTCAGCAGCCAGCACGGTGCGCCACGCGCTCTTGAACCCTCGGTCCACCGAGGTGCGCACGGTGCGACCAGAGCGGGTCTCATCCTTCAGGCGCTCGAAGTAGACAATGTAGGAGTCGACGGTGATACCAATCGAGACGATCAGACCGGTGACACCAGCCAAGGTGAAGCTCGGCGCCAGTGAGGTGTGTCCGAGCGCAGCGATGATGGCGTAGAGCAGCGCACCGGTGAGGGCCAGACCGCTCACGATGACGAGGCCCAAAGCTCGGTAGTAGGCGATCACGTACAAGAGCACGATGATGAGCCCTGCGATACCGGCTCCGAGACCAGCCACCAGCGAGGAGTGGCCGAGGGTCGGCGACACCGTCTGGGCCTGGAGCTCGTTGAGGGCAACGGGGAGCGAACCGTAGGTGAGCACGGTGGCCAAGGCCGTGGCTTGGGTCTGCGTGAAACTTCCAGAGATCTGCAGGGTGCCACCGAAAGAGGTGAACGTCGCCTGCCCGGGGAGGATGATCGGGGCGGACTGGACCACGCCGTCGAGCTCGATAGCCACGGGCTTATGGAAGTTCTGCTGCGCCATCACGTCCCAACCAGCAGATCCAGCGGCGGTGAGGTTGCAGCTCACGACCCACTGGTTGGTCTGGTCAACCTGGGCGGTTGCGTTGGCGATGATGCGACCGGTCAACGGTGCTGGCCCGAGCACGTAGCGGATCTGAGATCCAATGCCGGGGAGGATCACCGTCGCAGACTGCACGTCGTCTGCAGGCAAGGTCGAGTGGTAGTAGCCGAAGAGCGGGTCGATGGACGCATTCGGCGTCTGTGCGTTCGCGGTCGTGACCGCGTACTGGCTCCGACAAGGGAGCACCTTGGTGCCTGCGGGGACCTGCTTCTTCGGATCGCTGTTGAGCGGCGGTGCGTAGCAGAGCACGGGACGGAGGAACAGCTGCGCCGTCGATCCGAGCGTCTGCAAGATGGCCTGGGCATCCTTGGCGCCAGGAACGGTCACCGCGATGTTCTGCCCCTGCTGCTGCACGGTTGCGCCAGACACACCTGATGCGTTCACGCGGTTCGTGAGGATGGCGATTTCTTCCGCCATCTGACCAGCGTTGATGGCGTGGGCTGGTTGGTAGACCACCGAGAGCCCACCGGCGAGGTCGAGACCGAGCTTCGGGCTCCAGCTGGCGAACATCGTGGCGGCGAAGGTGCCGATGGAGATGACGACGACTGCCGCGAGGCTGAGGATGAGCCCGCGTCGCTCTCGAGTTCCGGCCCGACGGGGCGCCTTCACTGTCCGCCCTCGACGTCTCCAGCAGCAGTTTCGCCCTCGGGAGCCTCTTCGGCGGTGGCGTCAGGGACCTTGGGAGCCATGGACTTGAACGCTGCCTTGGTGAACACGAGCTCGGTGCCGTGCTCGGCACCGCCGGTACGAATCGTGAATCGGTCTGGCTGCACGTCGACGACCACGCCGATCACTCCGCCAATGGTCATGATCTCATCGCCGACCGAGAACGTCTTGGACTGCAGCTGCTGGTCCCGCATGGCCTTGCGGCGTGGACGGATGAAGAAGTACCAGACCACACCGAACAGGGCGATCATGATCAGCGGGGCGATCGACGACGACGTTTTCTTCGTCGACGTCGCTAGCAAGAGATGGTGGAAAACAGCGTGCATTGTTGCTCCTCACGGCAGGACATTCCGCCTGAACACGCCAACCCTAGCCGAGGCACCCTCGATTCCCGGGCACCTTCGAGCGCGTTCGAACTAGAACAACGCGTCGATCGGCGCCGTCAAGCCGAGGTGGTGGTACGCCGCCCTCGTCGCGACCCGCCCACGTGGGGTCCGCTGGAGGAGCCCACGCTGGAGGAGGAACGGCTCGTACGCCTCTTCGATGGTGTCGGTCTCCTCGCCGACGACCTGCGCCAGCGTCGTGAGCCCGACCGGCGCTCCGTTGAAGCGCGCGCACAGCACCTCGAGGATCATGCGGTCGACCTTGTCGAGACCAATGGCGTCGACGCCGAACTGGGTGAGGCCATCGCTCGCAGCCGCAGCGGAGATGACGCCATCCCTGCGGGTCTCGACGAAGTCTCGGACCCGACGCAGCAATCGGTTCGCGATGCGCGGGGTTCCTCGAGAGCGACTCGCGATCTCTCGTGCACCTTCGGGGTCGATGGCGACGCCGAGGATCCCTGCGGAGCGGAGTACCACCTCGGTGAGGTCAGCGTCGTCGTAGAGGTCGAGGCGACCGACGAAGCCGAATCGATCGCGCAAAGGCGCGGCGACGAGTCCGATGCGCGTCGTGGCCCCAACCAGGGTGAAGCGCGGGAGTTCGAGCCGGATCGACCGCGCCTGGGGGCCCTTGCCCACCATCAAATCGAGCTTGCCATCCTCCATAGCTGGGTAGAGCACCTCTTCAATGGAACGCGCCAACCGGTGGATCTCATCGATGAAGAGGACATCGCCATCTTGGAGATCGGTCAGCAGCGCCGCGAGATCACCGACGCGCTGGAGCACCGGTCCGGCGGTGACCCGGAGTCCGACACCCATCTCGGCGGCCACGATTCCAGCGAGCGAGGTCTTCCCGAGTCCTGGAGGGCCAGCGAAGAGCAGGTGGTCGACGCTCTGGTGGCGAGCGCGGGCTGCATCGAGCACGATCGAGAGGTGCTCGCGCAGCTCTCGTTGACCGACGAACTCATCGAGGGTTCGAGGGCGAAGGTTGACCTCTTCTGACTGTTCCTCCACGCTCGCTACTGGAGCCACGGTTCGAACCGACGCACCGTCGAGCGCCCCGAGCACCTCACGACGGCCGGTCACGATCGACCCCCGATCAGCTTCAGCGCCGCCCGGATCTGCGCGTCGAGCGGTGCATCGGGGTCGACGTGCTCCACTCCACGAGCCACTTCACTGGAGGTGAACCCGAGGCTCTCGAGGGCGTCTCGCAGGTCGTCGACGTCCACACGACGCTCCGGTGCTCGAGTGGTGGGGAGGCCCGAGAATCCGCTGAACTTCTCTCGCAGGTCGACGACGAGCCGCTCGGCAGTCTTTTTGCCGACACCTGGGACCGTGCAGAGCGTGCCGACCGCCGCGGTCGAAACCGCATCGGCGAGCGCCTCAACTGAGAGCTGCGACAGGATCGCCATGGCCAGGTTCGGCCCGACGCCGTGCGCACCGAGCAACAGGTCGAAGGCTCGGCGTTGATGGGAACTCGTGAAACCGAAGAGCACGATGGCGTCTTCTCGAACCTGCGTCGACACCGACAGCGTCGCTTCACCGGCCGCAGCGATGTCTGCGGCAGTCTGCGGGGTCACCGTCACGCGGTAGCCAACGCCGGCGACGTCGAGGACGATGACCGAGTCGGTCTCCACATCGAGCAGCGTGCCACGCAGCGCCCCAATCACGCCCCCAACCCCGATCTGGCGATCGCCGACGTGAGCACGGCTGTGCCGAGGTGGGTGATGGCGAGCGCCAAGGCATCGGCGACGTCGGCGGGCTTCAGAGGCTGACTGAGCCCGAGTCGTTGCCCAACCATCGCCTGCACCTGCTCCTTGGTGGCTGCGCCGTATCCAGTCAAGGCCAACTTCACCTCATTCGCCGTCAACTGGACAACTGGGATGTTTCGAACGGCAGCGGCAGCGATCGCCAACCCACTGGCCTGGGCAACCGACATCGCCGTCTTCACGTTGGTCTGGAAGAACACCTTCTCGACGACCACCACATCGGGCTGGACCTCATCGAGGAGCTCGGAGAGCTCGAGCGCCAATTGCCCGAGCCGCAACGGCAGCTCGTCGTTCGGACTGGTCTCGATCACCCCTGCAGCTCGGGCGACGAATTGACGCCCGGGGCCGCTCCGTTCGACCGCGCCGTAGCCACACCGGGTGAGGCCAGGATCGATACCGAGTGCGAACACGTGTTCGATCCTACCCCACAGAGGAGCACCGAGCGCGGCACTCAGCCCTCGTAGGACTCCAAGATGGCGTCGGGGATGTCGGCGTTGGCGTGCACGAACTGGACGTCGTCGTGATCGTCGATCGCGTCGAGCAGGCGGAGCAACTTGGTGGCCTCAGCTTCGTCCTCAACCGGAACGGTGGAGGTGGGAACGAGCGACGGCTCCGCCGAGGACACGGTGAACCCCGCTCCTTCGAGCCCGGTCTTGACTGCGTGCGTGGACGCTGCCTCGCAGGTCACCGTCCACTGGCTCCCGTCGTCGGCGAGGTCGTCGCCGCCAACCTCCATCACGGCCTCCATCAGGGCATCTTCGTCAGCGCTGCGATCCACGACCACCACGCCACGTCGCTCGAACTGCCACGAGACTGCTCCCGGCTCGGCCATGGAGCCGCCGTTCTTCGAGAACAGGTGGCGCACTTCGGCTGAGGTTCGGTTCCGGTTATCGGTCAGGGTCTCGACGATGACCGCCACCCCTCCCGGTGCGTAGCCCTCGTAGGTGATGGCTTCGTAGCGAACGCCTTCGAGTTCACCCGTTCCTCGCTTGATCGCTCGCTCAATCGTGTCGAGCGGGACCGACGCGTCACGTGCCTTGGCGTACATCGTCCGAAGCGTGGCATTGGCGTTGACGTCGCCACCGCCCTCGCGAGCGGCCACTTCAACTTGGCGAATGAGCTTGGCGAAGGACTTCGCACGGGCGGCGTCCTTGGCCCCCTTCTTGTGCTTGGTCGTTGCCCACTTCGAGTGTCCAGACATGGATTCCTCTCGTCTTCTCCGGGAGCAATCCTACAAGGTCACTCCGCAGCGGCTTCGACCATTGCGCAGAACAGGTGGTGGATGCGGTCATCGCTCGTCAACTCCGGATGGAACGACGACGCCAGCACCGAACCGCGACGGACGAGGGTTGGCGTCTCCGCATCGGCGTGCGTGACGGTGCCGAGCACCTCAACGCCGTCGCCAATGGATTCGATGATCGGTGCCCGGATGAACACCGCCGGGAGCGACGCTCCTTCGAGAGGACCATGGCCCACGACGATGCCTTCGAACGACGCCAACTGGCGTCCGTAGCCGTTTCGACGCACCACGACGTCGAGGCCGTGGAGCTGCACTTGATCAGGGCGACCATCGAGGATCGAATTCGCTAGGAGTACGAGTCCAGCGCAGGTCCCGAACGTCGGGAGACCACCGGCAATGGCTCTCGTCAGCGGCTCGGTCAACCCACTGGAGTTGAGCAGCAGGCTGATCGCCGTCGACTCTCCCCCAGGCAGCACGATGCCACCTACCTTCTCGAGATCGCTAGGGGTCTTGACCTCAACGACGACCCGACCGAGCCGCTCGAGACTCCGACGGTGCTCTCGGACGTCGCCTTGGAGGGCGAGCACCCCAATGGGTGCACCCACCACTACCAGCCGCGCTCGGCGTAGCGGCTCTCCAGCGTGGCGGTCTCGAGACCGGCCATTGCGGCACCGAGGCCTCGGGAGACCTTGGCGACGACCGATGCGTCTTGGTAGTGCGTCGTCGCCTCGACGATGGCACGGGCGAACAACGGCGGGTTCGAGCTCTTGAAGATTCCCGAGCCAACGAAGACGGCTTCGGCACCGAGTTGGAGCACCAGCGCTGCGTCAGCCGGCGTCGAAATGCCACCAGCGCAGAACAGCGGAACCGGGAGCTTGCCCGTCTCGGCGATCTCCTGGATCAAGTTCACCGGGGCCTGGTGGTTCTTGGCGATCGTGTAGAGCTCCGAGGCATCCGCCTGGGCGATCTCGCGAATCGCCGCGTTGATCGAGCGGAGGTGGCGGACGGCTTCGACGATGTTGCCGGTGCCAGCTTCGCCCTTGGAGCGGATGAGCGCTGCTCCTTCGGCGATGCGACGGAGCGCCTCTCCGAGGTTGGTGGCGCCGCAGACGAACGGGACGTCGAAGGCCCACTTGTCGATGTGGTTGGCCTCGTCGGCTGGCGTCAGCACCTCGGACTCGTCGATGTAGTCGACACCGAGCGACTGGAGGATCTGCGCTTCAGCGAAGTGGCCGATGCGGGCCTTGGCCATGACCGGGATCGACACGGCGGCTTGAATCTCCTCGATGAGCTGCGGGTCGCTCATTCGAGCCACGCCACCGTCGCGACGGATATCGGAGGGAACGCGCTCGAGGGCCATCACCGACACCGCTCCGGCGTCTTCGGCGATTCGGGCCTGCTCGGCGTTCACCACATCCATAATCACGCCGCCGCGCAGCATGTCGGCGAGCCCGCGCTTGACGGTGAAGGTGGCAGTGGATCGAGAGTGCTCAGTCATGCCTGCATCCTACCGACCGAGCAGAGGGGGCTATCCGCCCTACCACTCCTCGAGGACGGCGATGCGCAGCGAGGTGGCGTCGTGGTTGCCCACTGCGGCATCGGCGGAGCGATCGTGGACCATGGGGTCGAACCACAGCCAACGCGTGCGGCTGAAGGACTTCGCAGCGAAGGGACCCGACGTCGGCGCCGGTGCCGCTGTGCAGCGTTCCAACGCGTCGGCGATGCCAATGGGGTAGCGAACCGATGCCGCCCCGATCTGATCGGCTCGAAGCTCTCGTCCGAGGCCCAATGCCCGGTGCAGGCGATCGCTCTTCCAACCACCGATGGTGAAGGGCGCACAGCGGTAGACGACGACGGCCCGCTGCCCATCGCCCCGGCGCAGGTGGGCGAGTTCGTGGGCGATGACCCCTTCGAGTTGCACGAGGTCGACGGTGTCCAAGAGGCCCCGGGTGACGACCACCGTTGCCCGAGGTCCACTGCCGTAGGAGCAGGCGTTCGAAACGGCGTCATCGATGACCTTGAGGGTCGGCGTGCTCAGGCCAACGGTGGCCACCATGGCATCCACCAAGTTGGCCAAACGCGGCTCATCAGCGGCGGTGACGACCCTGCCGCCGATGAGCGAGCCGAGTCCACCGTCGCCGGTGCGCTCCAAGAGGAAGTACCACGCCGCCGCCCCACCGATGATGGCGACCGCGACTCCCATGAACACGTTCACGATGGCAGCGAGGACGATGAGGACGAGGAGGGGCGGGAGCGCCGCCTGGAGGACGGCACGCTCTGCGCCGCGTCGATTGGCGGTCAGTTCGCTCGGGTCGACCTCGTAGCCGAACAGGCTGTTCTCCGCAGACGGAGGGAGGATGACGGGGGCTTCGACGCCTTGACGACCGCGCTGACGGTCCCCACTTCGGCGCCCTCGGTTGCGTTGTCCCTTGCGTTGTGCCACGACTCCAACCTACCGGCTGGCGCTGGTCCGATTAGACCGTCGCAGCCCCTCCTGCGCTCGTGACGCTGCGGTAGACGTCGAGGTACCGCTCGCTGAGGGCGTCCATCGACCACCGCTCGGCGTGTGCCCTCGCAGCCTCCTTGGCCGACGGCGCACCGAAACCCGACTCGCTGATCGCCATCGACACCGCCTCGTCGAGCACTCGACGGAGCCCTCCGGCGTCACCGGGTGGAGCGAGGAGGGCGTGGCCGTCGGCGGCCTGGGTGTAGCCGTCGATGGCGCTCGCAACGGTGACCGCTCCTGCGGCCAGCGCCTCGAGGACGACGACGCCGAAGGATTCACCGCCGAGCGACGGCAGGCAGACCACGCTCGCTCGCTGGAGGAGGGCCTGCTTCTCGGCATCGGTCAGCACCCCGACCCATTGGCGATCCGGTGATTCGGGGAATGCTGCTCGGAGCTCCTCGGTCTCGAGTCCGGCTCCGGCGACGACGAGGTCGACGCCCACCATTCCATCGTGAGCTCGGAGGAGGACTTCCAGGCCCTTGCGGTGCTCGTGGCGACCAATGAACGCGATCGTGGGCTTGGTCGAGTGCTCCTCGGTGCGCACGGGAGCGAGGGCGATGCCGTTGAAGAGGATCTCCGGGTCTGCGGTGGTCACCAGTCGAGCGAACTGCGCAGCCGATGGCGACACCGCGAAGGACTGGGCGAACGCCCGCCCGAGCAGTGGACGCACGGGGGCGATAGCTCGGAGCCACCCTCCCCCACCAGAGCGATGGAAGGTTGCCACCTGGGGTGCCACGGGCGCGAGGACGAGCCCCCATGCAGTCACCGGAGCGAGTGGCTCGTGGACGTGGACCACGTCGACGTGGGCACCGGAGAGCGCTCGGCGGACCGCCATCGCCGCACGTGGACGCACGGTGATGGGTGCCACTGATCCGTTGGCACGAATCCCAACTGTCGGACCAGCGTCGATGACCTCCACACCGGCGGCCACCAGCTGCTCGGCGACGGGTCCCGTTGCGCTAGGCGCGGCGACCGTCACCGCATGGCCCTTCGTGGCGAAGGCGAGCGCCAGTCCGGCCACCTGCCCCTGCACCCCTCCGTAGAGGCGCAGGGCGTAGGGGCAGACGAGGCCAATCTTCACGACTCGCTGCTGCCGTTCGTGAAGATTGGCTGGAAGACGTGCCACTGCTCAGGCGCACGCCCGATGAGGCCGTCGAGGTGTCGCACGATGTCCGAGGTCACCCGCTCGACGTCGCTTCGGAGGCCACCCGCCCGGGAGGTGTCGAGCGGACCCTCCACGATGGCGACGTGGGCTGCTCCCGGTCCGGAGTAAACCACCCCAACGAACAGCGCTGCACCGCTGCGGAGCGCCAAGGTGGCGGGGCCCTTCGGGATGGTGACGGGCTGCCCGAAGAGTTCAGCCGGCTGTCCCCCACCCATGAGGTCTCGATCGCACAAGAGGCCGACGAGTCCCCCACCTCGAAGCACCCTGCTCAGCGCTCCAGTCGCCCCCTCGTCGAGGGGGACCACGCCGAGCCCCATGGCGTTCCGCTTCGTCACGAAGAACTGGAAGAGCTCCTCGGGCTCGAGTCGCTCGGCCACCGCGGTCATCGGCAAGCCGAGGGCGGAGAGGTAGGAGCCACCCCACTCCCAACTCCCAATGTGGGGCAGCGCCAAGATGACGCCGTTGCCCGCCGCCATGGCAGCCCGCAATGCTGGTTCACCCTCGATGATGGAGATCTGCGAGATGAGCTCCTGGCGGCGAACGCTCGGGAGCGTCGCCCCCTCCGCCCAGTACCGGGCGTAGCTCGCGAAGTTCCGCCGGACGTAGCGCCGCACCAGTGCGGCGTCGGGAGCAACGCCGTTGGACCGATTCGTCAGGATCGTGGTGACGTTGCGCTCCACGGTCCGCCGAGCAGCAGAGTCTCGGAGGGATAACACCGAACCAACGACACTGGCGATGCGGACGGCCAGTCCCACCGGAACGTGCTCGAGGAGACTCGCCAGTGTGGTGAACAGGCGCGTCCGGTTGAGTCGCGCCATGCCTAGGGCGCTGTTGGACCGCCGTGGCGGTCGTGCGCGGCACGCGCCTGACGAGCGGCTCGTCGAGCACCGAGGGCCTTGGCGGTTTGACTGGCCTTCTCTCGAGGGGGACGCCGCGATCCATTGCCGTGCGCCTCTCGCCACGCCGACGTCGCTTGGGACATCTTGACGGCGAACCGGGTTGCTTCGTCCTTGCCAGATGCAGCACGCCACACCCGGAGGAATCGGCCCATCGCCGTCATGGTCGTGAGCGCGAACATCACCCAGAGCACGGGGATGAAGAACGTGTGGCTGAGGAGGGCGACACCGAGGATGATGGTGCGCTCGGCTCGCTCCATGAGTCCGCCCTTCGCTGGAATCCCCAAGGATTCCGCCTTCGCCCGCTCGTAGGAGATGAGGTAGGCAACGGTCAGAATCGCGAACGGCAGCAGCACGATCCGACCACCGTTGTGCACCGAGAGGTACCAGGCCACGCCACCGAGGAAGATGGCATCGGTCAGGCGGTCGGTCACCGAGTCGAAGAACGCTCCACGAATCGATGCCGTTCCCGCAACCTTGGCCACCGCACCATCCAAGGCGTCGTGGAACCCGGTCAGGGTCAACAGCACGATGGCCAGAGGGAACCAGCCATTGGCGATCACCACGGCCGTCGCCACTGCGAAGACGAGACCCGAGAAGGTCATGAGATCAGCCGAGGCTCCCGCACGAACGAGGAACACTCCAACTGGTCGAGCTGCACGATCGACGCCTGTGCGCCACCGTCCATCGAACATCGCTACCTCCACTGGCGTCGTGGTCGGAAGGACCACCGGCAGCTGCTCTCCAGGCGCCGTTCGCACTTTGGTTCAGCCTACACCGAGCCTCATTCGAACCCGGGGCTTACGAGAGCTGGGCGTGCAGCTTCTCCCAGGAGGTCTCCAAGGACTCGGGGATCACCCGAGTCTCAGCGATGGCCGTCATGAAGTTGGTGTCGCCACTCCACCGCGGCAGCGCGTGCAGGTGGAGGTGGGCCGGAATTCCCGCTCCGGCTGCTCGACCGAGATTGGCACCGACGTTGATCCCATCGGGGTGGTACGCCGACTCGATCGCCTGGGTGACGTCGAAGCAGAGCTCGAAAAGCTCAGCTCGCTCCTCAGCGCTCAGGTCGCTGAGGCTGGCGACGTGGCGCTTCGGCAGGATGAGGGAGTGTCCTGATCCATAGGGGTAGGCGTTGAGGACGGCGAAGGTCGAGTTCGTCGAGGCGAGCACCCCATTGCTCGCTGCTGGTTCGAGTTCGCTCAGCGCGCAGAACACGCAACCGCCGGCAACGCCCTCGCGCTCCTCAGCCGTCGCCTTGACGACGTAGGCGTTGCGCCACGCCGCCCAGAGGTGGTCCAGACCCATCAGCTGGCGCCGTACTGCACGGTCGATCGCTCCTCGATCTCTCGCGTCAGGTAGTCGCTGAAGTCCTGCACGGTCACGCCGCGGAACGGATCTGCTGCACCCCGGGTGTTGATGCCGATGGTGCCGTGGGCGACGTCGTCGTCGCCGACCACCAGAATGTAGGGCACCTTCTCGAGCTTTGCCCGACGGATGCGCGCTCCGAGCGGCTCGTCGGCGGCTTCGACCCGAGTCCGGCGCTCCCCGACGGCTCCGAGGGTCGAGGCGACCTCGTGGGCGTAGCCCTCGTGGTCGTCACGAACGGGGAGAATCCGAACCTGCTCCGGACTCAGCCAGGTCGGCAGCGCTCCGGCGTAGTGCTCGATGAGGATGGCCATGAAGCGCTCGACGGAACCGAACAGGGCGCGGTGGATCATGATGGGGCGCTGCTTCGTGCCGTCACGACCGACGAACTCGGCCTCGAAACGCTGCGGCGTCTGGAAGTCGAGCTGGATGGTCGACATCTGGTGAGTGCGACCAATGGCATCTCGGGCCTGCACCGAGATCTTCGGCCCGTAGAAGGCGCCACCGCCTTCGTCGAGGACGAGTTCCAAGCCTGCACCCTCGGCAACCGTGCGCAAGGTCTCGGTCGCCACGTTCCAGTCCTCGTCCGATCCCACCGACTTGAGCGGGGGTCGGGTCGAGAGCTCCAAGTAGAAGTCCGACAGGCCGAACTCCCGGAGCAGATCGAGCACGAAGGTCAACAGGCGCGTGAGCTCGTCGCCCATCTGCTCTTGCGTACAGAAGATGTGGGCGTCGTCTTGGGTCATGCCCCGCACTCGGGTGAGGCCGTGGACGGCACCGGAGAGCTCGTAGCGGTACACGCTGCCGAACTCGAAGAACCGCAGGGGGAGCTCACGGTAGGAGCGCTGCTGGGACTTGTAGATGAGCGTGTGGAACGGGCAGTTCATTGGCTTCAGGTAGTACTGCTGTCCGTCGTCGAGCTCCATGGGTGGGTACATGCCGTCCGCGTACCACTCGAGGTGTCCAGAGGTCATGAAGAGCTCGGCCTTGGTCACGTGCGGCGAGTTCACGAAGCTGTAGTGCTCCTCGACGTGACGCTTGCGGGAGTAGTCCTCCATCACACGACGGATGGTCCCACCCTTCGGGTGGAACACCGCCAGACCTGGTCCAATCTCGTCGGGGAAGCTGAAGAGGTCAAGGTCGTGCCCGAGGACTCGGTGGTCACGTCGCTTGGCTTCTTCCAAGAAGAACAGGTGCTGCTCGAGGGCTTCCTTGGTCTCGAACGCCGTGCCGTAGATGCGCTGGAGTTGGGGACGGTGGACGTCACCACGCCAGTAGGCCCCTGCGACGCGCATCAACTTGAAGTGGCCGAGCTTGGAGGTCGACGGCACGTGGGGGCCTCGGCAGAGGTCGACGAAGGCTTCGCTGTTGCGGTAGGTCGAGACCACGACCGCACCACCCACCTCTTCGGGAGCTGCATCAACGTCGCCGGCGTCGGGGCCGACCGAGGTGATGATCTCGCACTTGTAGGGCTGATCAGCGAAGAGGGCGAGGCCGTCTTCAACCGAGAGCTCGCTGCGGATGAAGGGCTGGTTCTCCTTGATGATCTCCCGCATGGTGGCCTCGATGCGCTCGAGGTCGCTGTCGCTGAAGTGCGCCCCGTCGGGCAGATCGAAGTCGTAGTAGAAGCCGTTCTCAATGACCGGACCGATGGCGTAGCGAGCGCCGGGCCACAGCCGAGTGACCGCTTGAGCGAGCACGTGCGAGGTCGAGTGCCGGAGCACCTCTCGCCCCTCGTCGGAGTTCGGCGTGATGATGGCGACGGCGTCACCATCGTGGAGCGGCGCCCCAAGGTCGACCATCTTCCCGTTGACCGATCCGGCCACTGCAGCCTTGGCCAGACGAGGGCCAATGCTCTGGGCGAGATCGGCGACGGTGGTGCCCTCTTCGAGCTCCCGCGGACTGCCATCGGGAAGCGTCACCGTGAGGTGGGGGGACATACCGGACTCCTTCGTTGTTCAGGTCGGCTACAGGCTAACGCCGAGCAGGTCAGCGGCTTCTCGAACGGCTGCGCCAACTCGAGCAGCGGCATCTACCGCAGCGAGTGCATCGGGGGTGGCCAGGTCGTCGTCGAGAGCGGCACGGACGTCGTCGAGCACCGTCGAAGGCGTGCCCTCGACACTCGATCGCCACAGAGCGAGGCGATCGACCGCTGCGTCGAGGAGGGGGTCGGTCCACTCCCAGTCGGTGCGGTAGTGGTGGTCGAGGAGCGCGAGGCGGACTGCGGCCGGCTCGCTGCGCGCGACGAGCGCATCGACGAAGACCAGGTTGCCGAGCGACTTGCTCATCTTGATGCCGTCGAGGCCGACGAGGCCGACGTGGAGCCAGTGGCTGACGAATGGCTTGCCCGTCACCGATTCAGATTGGGCCGTCTCGCACTCGTGGTGCGGGAAGACCAGGTCTCGACCGCCACCGTGGACGTCCAAGCTCTCGCCGAGTTCTCGCAGGGCGAGGGCGGAGCACTCGATGTGCCAGCCGGGTCGCCCTGGACCCCACAGGGACTCCCACGCCGGTTCGTCGGGAAGGGAGGGCTGCCAGAGAACGAAGTCGAGTGGGTCGCGCTTGTGCGGGTCACCCGGATTTCCACCGTGGACCGCGGCGAGTTCGAGCATCGTGGCTCGGTCGTAGTGGCTGACGGCGCCGAAGGTTGCGAAGCTCGACACGTCGAAGTACACCGAACCACCCGCGAGGTAGGCGTGTCCAGCGGTGATCGCTGCGTCGATCAGCGACAAGATCTCGGGAATTGCCGAGGTGGCGCGGGGTTCCGCGTAGACCGGCCGGAGGTTGAGCAGCGCCATGTCCCGGTCGAACTTCGCAATCTCCTTGGCCGCCAGGTCGAGGTAGTGCACACCGAGCTCTCGCGCCTTGCGCAGGAGGTCATCGTCGACATCGGTGACGTTGCGCACCACTCGAGCCTCGTGGCCGAGGTCGTCGAGTCGCCGAGCGAGCACATCGAACACCAAGTAGACGTAGGCGTGGCCGAGGTGGGCCGAGTCGTACGGCGTGATCCCGCAGGAGTAGAGCTTGGCAATCGGGCCTGGGTTCAGCGGGAGCACTGCCCGCCGAGCGGTGTCGTAGAGCTGGATACTCAAGGTCTAGAGACCGGCCATCTTGATGGTCGAGTGCGTCTTGTAGCGAATGTTGAGCGTGATGGCGACAGCAGTGAACGCCTCGATCGCTGCGGCTTGGCTCAGCGATCCAGCGTCGAGGCCACGGAGACCCTCGATGGGCTCGAGAAGCCCAATGACCACGTCGGTGGCGGAGCGGTCGTCGCAGCAGACCAAGACATCGGCCTCAAGGCCGGAGTTGAGATCCTCCATCTTGCCGGCAGGAAGGTGGTGGAACGAGGCGGCGACCGTGGACGCAGGCAGGACAGCCTGCACCATGGCGGCAACCGAGCCACGGGGGGTGTACATCCCGAGCATCTCCCGACCGTTCTTCGTCAACGCGTTGACCATCGACACGACGATCTTGTCGGCGAGTTCAGCTCGCAGCGCCGTCACCGTCGCCAGTGCGCTCTCCCAAGGGGTGGCCAAGATCACGAGATCTGCAGCTGCCACCACGTCGTTGGTCGACCCGGTGACGGTCTCAGCCCGACCGGCGGCACCGGCCCTGACCTCCGCAGCCACCTCGGCGGCGCGATCAGCATCACGCGACCCCAAGACCACATCGTGACCAACGCTTGCGAGCCGAACTGCGAGGCCGCGTCCTGCAGGACCTGTTCCACCGAGGATGCCAATCTTCATGCCTCCATTCTCGCGCAACGAGGCCCTCGATCATTCGGCCAACTACCCTCGAGGCGTGGGCCTCCTCGACGGCATGACCATCCTCGTCACCGGCATCTTGACAAAGCGATCGATCGCGTACGCGGTTGCCGAGCGGGCCATTGGTGAAGGGGCGACGGTGATCGCCACGAGTTTTGGGCGGGCCATGGCGGTCACCGAGCGGGCCGTCGCGTCGCTGCCTGAGCACGTCCGAGTCGTTGAACTCGACGTCACGAGTGCTCGAGACCTCGACTCACTCGCCGAGCGGCTCGGCGTCGCCCACCTCGACGGCGTCGTCCACGCCATCGCTGGAGGTCCCCCAGCGACGCTCGGTGATGATCTCTCGACCGCGTCGACGAGCGACGCCCTCGAGACGCTGCAGATCTCAGCGACCTCCCTGGCCGCGCTGACCTTCGCCCTCCGTCCGCTGCTCGAGGCATCGCCTCGCGGCGCATCGGTGGTCGCCCTCACCTTCGCCCCCGATCGGGTATGGCCGGGGTACGGATGGATGGGCGTGGCCAAGGGAACCTTGGATTCCCTCGTTCGCTCGTTGGCGGTGCAGCTCGGGCCGCAGCGCATCCGCGTGAACGCCGTCGACGCCGGACCGCTCCGCACGCCAGCAGCTCGATCGATTCCCGGAGCCAGTGGGGCGATCGACCAATGGTCGGCGCACGCACCGCTCGGCTGGGACGTCGACGATCGTGGACCCGTCGCTGCAGCGATCGTCGCCCTCCTGTCCGAGCTCTTCAGTGCGACCACCGGCACCTCCGTGATCGTGGACGGCGGCCTCCACGCCGTGGGAAGGTAGATCGTGACCACTGCACCGAACCTCTCCGACCTCGTCCAGCGCTACGCCACCGTGGCCACGTCGATGGACATCGACGCCTACGCCAACCTGTTCGCGGAGGACTGCACCCGCATCGACCCCATTGGTCAGCCCGGCCAGTACACCCGAGACGAGGTTCGAGCCTCGTGGGCCGGCGTCGTGCGTGGGGCCGAGACGATCACCTTCACCGCGTCGGACATCCACACGGTGCTCGACACCGCCGCCTTCCACTTCGATGTGGTCGTCGGTCTCGGAGAGAGCACGGCACGGATCTCCGGCATCGAGGTCATGGTCTTCAACGATGACGGGCTCATCACCTCAATGCACGCCTACTGGGGAGACAACGACTTCTCCCTTGGCTAATCTGCTGAGGCTAAAAGGCGCCGTTTTGCCGATCGGACTGGTGAGCAATGACCATCGAAGGGTCCAAGGATCCCCGCACGAGTGACGCGCTGACGCCGCTCGACCCCTTCGGTGACCCAACCCCTGGACCGCACTCGACGGTCGGTTCGGTGTGGCACACCGCCCAGCTCATCCTCTTAGACATCGTCCTCGGGTCGATTTCAGCCATGCTCGGCCTCGTCATCGTGGCGTCGATCTCCAACGTTGCTGGGAACCAACTGAGCAACTACTGGCACAACATCGTCCACGAGATCTGGTTCCCCGTCGGCATCGTCCTCGGCATGGCGGCCTCGGGGAACTACCGGAGTTCTCGGCGAACCGGGAACCAGAGCACCTTCACCCACATGAGCAGCTACTTCTTCGCCATCAGCGGCGGTGGCTTGCTCTCGATTCTGCTCACCTCAGTCGTCCACCGCGTCTTCCACATCTACGAAGCGAACTCCACCCACGTACTCGGTTCGATCGTCTTCGCCATCTTCCTCGTCCCCGTCGGCCGCTCCATCCACCGCCACGAGGTCCTCCGGCGCCACCCCATCCGAGTGCTGATCCTCGACTCCGGCGAAGCGCTGCGGCGCTACCGAACCCACCTCGACCTCCAAGGTGGTTTCCAGATCGTCGGGTGGGTCCCCGGCACGCCGCTTCGACGCGGAGAAGGTCTCGGTGCCATCGAGCACCTCCGAGACATCTGCGTCGCCAACAACATCGACCAGGTCATGGTGGGCCAGGTGGACTACCCAACCCCGGTCTTCATCGACCTCCTCCGGGAGATCCAGGGCGTCGCCCAACTCACGATCGTCCCACGCGCCTTCGAGCTGCTCAGCTGGCGGAGTACCTTCACCGAACTCTCCGGTCTCCCTCTCATCGAGGCCGCACCGCTCCAGATGTCGATCCTCGACCGCTTCGTGAAGCGGACCTTCGACCTCGCGGTCTCGAGCGTCACCTTGGTGCTCGCCTCACCCGTGCTGCTCCTCATCGGACTCGCCGTTGCCGTGACCTCCCGAGGGCCAGTGCTGTACCGCCAGCAGCGCCTCGGGCGTGGCGGGCGTCCTTTCACCATCTTGAAGTTCCGAACGATGCGGGTCGAGCAGTTCACGCCGCCCTCGCCGTCGGTTCCCGTTGCTGCCGACAACGCTCCCCTCTTCGCTGCTCGAAACAAGTTGAGCGAGGAGGAGCGCATCACCCGTGTGGGCAAGTTGCTGCGCAAGACCGGACTCGACGAACTGCCGCAGCTGTGGAACGTCCTCACGGGAGCGATGTCCATCGTCGGCCCACGACCGTTCATCTCCGAGGAGTCGACCGTTGCCGTCGGTTGGCAAGCTCGCCGCTACGAAGTTCGTCCTGGCATCACCGGCCTGTGGCAGGTGTCGGGACGCAACAACCTCTCGGGAGAGGATTTGGCCGAGCTCGACTACCTCTACGTGGCGTCGTGGTCGATGTGGTGGGACGTCAAGATCATGTGGGACACCCCCCGGACGATGCTCCGAGGGCTCGGTGCCTACTGATCGTCCTGCGGTTGCCCTCGCGCACGACTACCTCACCCAGCGTGGCGGTGCCGAGCGAGTCGTCCTCAACCTCATGGCGGCGTTCCCCGACGCACCGCTCTACACCTCGATCTACGAACCCGAGAGCACGTACAGCGCCTTCGCCCTGAGCGAGGTGCACACCACGCCGCTCAACCGTATCGGCACCCTCCGTCGCCACCATCGTCTCGGCCTCCCGCTCTACGCGAGCGCCATGTCCCGTCTCGCGATCGACGCCGACGTCACGATCTGCTCATCGTCGGGTTGGGCCCACGGCGTGACGACCACCGGGGCCAAGATCGTCTACTGCCACGCCCCAGCCCGTTGGATCTACCAGTCGAGCCGCTACCTCGGTGACCAGCGCTTGAGCGTCGGGGCGCTCGCCGACCTCGTCCTCAAGCCAGCACTGCGTCGATGGGACGTGCGGGCCGCGTCGACCGCCACCCGCTACCTGTGCAACTCAACGGCGACGGCGACCATGATCGAAGACGCCTACGGCATCACCGCCACCGTCGTCCCTCCCCCACCAGCCCTCACC
>Ga0208877_1000033_pt1 | contig 55984 bp, 78 predicted proteins | sample CryBogCBH29Jun09_FD_184624 | JGI IMG/M metagenome (GOLD analysis project Ga0208877, IMG submission 184624) | Freshwater microbial communities from Crystal Bog, Wisconsin, USA - CBH29Jun09 (SPAdes) | ecosystem: Environmental > Aquatic > Freshwater > Lake | place: Crystal Bog, Wisconsin, USA...
AAATAAATTTTTATAAAAATAAATTTTGTAGATTAGTTTTTTATATTTTACTTTGTGAAAAATTAATACAAAACAAATGAGACATGGAAGTTTATTTAGTGGTATAGGTGGTTTTGATTTAGCTGCTGAATGGATGGGATGGGAAAATATATTTCATTGTGAATGGAATCCATTTGGACAAAAAGTTTTAAAACATCATTTTCCAAATTCAATTAGTTATAATGACATTACTAAAACAGACTTCTCTATTCACAGAGGAAGTATTGACATTCTTACAGGAGGATTCCCGTGCCAGCCATACTCAACAGCAGGGCTTAGAAAAGGGAAAGCCGACGAAAGACATCTCTTTCCTGAAATGCTTAGAGTTATTAAAGAAGTACAACCCGAATGGATTATTGGGGAAAACGTTCGTGGACTTGTTAGTTGGGGGGGGGGATTGGTATTCGATGAGGTGTGTTCTGACTTGGAAGGGCAAGGTTATGAAGTCCAACCGTTTATTATTCCTGCTGCAAGCGTCAACGCTCCGCACAGAAGAGAAAGAATTTGGTTTATTGCCCACTCCAACGACACAAGAACCGACGAGTCAATGCGAAATGAACGAAAATGGGAGAAGATTAACAAAAAACAAAAAAGATTCTCACAGTTTAAATTTAGGGAGAGTAATGATAAACATGTTCCCGACACCGATGGCACAGGATGGGAAAAATTCAACTTTACCACCGAGTCAAGCGAAAAGGAATTCATTAGTTGGGATGCTATGTACACCAACAGCACAAGCAAGCAGAGGGAACACATCGGACAAGAGAGGCAAGGGAAATTTAACAGACCAAATAGCAGAGATGGAATTAACAACTTCAAAAACTTCCCAGTTGAACCCCCGATTTGTGGGGGAAATGATGGGCTTCCCAACAAATTGGACGGAATCACCTTTTCTAAATGGAGAAACGAATCAATAAAAGCCTATGGAAATGCAATAGTACCACAAGTTGCTTTTGAAATTTTTAAAATAATAAATATTTTAAATAATTAAAAATTATAATAATGGATAAAAAAGACACGAGAGATTTAATACTACAAGAGCTTCAAAGTCAAGAAAGAAATCTTGCTTGGTTAAATAGAAAAACAAAGATACCATATCCAACTCTTTATTCAATTTTAAGACAAAAAATTATTTTAATGTCTGATGATAAATTAAAAGTAATAAATAAAGTTCTTGGTACAAGTTTTAGTTTATAAAAAATATAATAACAATGGCAAAGAATACATTTTGGTTCTCCCATGATTATCATTCTAGGTCTGATAAAAAATTGCTGAGATTAAGAATGAAACATGGAATGGAAGGTGTTGGAATTTACTGGTGCATTGTAGAAATGTTATACGAAGAAGTAGGTTATCTACAACATTCGGAATACGAACGTATAGCGTTCGAATTACAAACGAATGAAGAAATTATACGAAACGTAGTAAATGACTTTGGACTTTTTGAAGTTGATAACGATAAATTTTGGAGTAATTCTGCTCTTAACAGATTGAGAATCAGGGAGAATAAAAGCAATAAAGCAAGAGAATCAATCAACTCAAGATGGAACAAAGGTAATACGAACGAATTACATTCGTATTACGATGCTAATACTATAAAAGGAAAGGAAAAGAAAGGAAAAGAAAAGAAAGAAGAAAAGAAAGAAGAAGAAAGAAAAATTGGTTTTTCTTTTTCGGAAAATGGGAAGGAAGTTGTTTTCAAGGATGGCACAACTCAGAAACTTGGGAAAGACCAACAAGCTTTGTTTGAAAAGGGTAGATTGACCCCAAAAGATATTATGGAAGGCTCTGTTTACTAAAAATAGCTCTATTTCGAACAGAAGTGTATCAAATTTCGAAGATAATATAATTTTGGATACATTGTATCACTTTAATAAAACAATCGAAATTTGAGTATTTAAAATGCTAAAACAAAAAATGCAATGTACTACGACAAATTATCTAACTTAGGAATTATTTTAAGAAAAAGAGCTGGTACTGAAAAAACACAATGCCCTAAATGCTCTGACAGTAGAAGAAACAAAAAAGACCCATGCCTATCTGTGAATATTACAGAAGGAGCTTATAACTGTCATCATTGTGGCTGGCATGGTAACGTAAGAAGCTTTGAAAGAAAAGAAGCTAAGAAATATCAAAAGCCTCCTCAAAGTATGTTAAGCGGAATTCAATTAAGCGAAAGAATTGTTGATTATTCTGCTAAGAGAGGTATTTCAAAAAGAACTTTAGATAAGTTTTTAATTCATGGAAAAGAGGAGTGGATGCCTTCAACTCAAAAGAAAGAAAGGTGCATTGTTTTTCCTTATATTCGTAATGGAGAAATTGTTAATGCGAAGTACAGAGACGGTGCTAAAAATTTTAGGTTAATTAAAGATGCTGAATTAGTTTTCTTTGGTATGCAAACTTTAAATGGAAAGAATTGTGCGATAATAACTGAAGGAGAATGGGATGCATTAGCAGTTTATGAAAGTGGATTTTCAAATGATTATCCTCCAATGCCAGATAAAAATGGAGAAGTCATTGAACATGAATTAGGAAGATGGGGAATATTATCTGTGCCAAATGGAGCTAGTAAAGGCTCTCAGAAGTTAGATTATTTAGATAATTGTTCAGAATGGATTTCAGAAATAGAAGAGTTTGTTATTGCAACTGATGGAGACGAAGCTGGGTCTAATCTTAGGGAAGAATTAATTAGAAGATTAGGTGTTGAAAAATGTAGATTTGTTGCATATCCAAATGATAAAGTTATTGATGGCGGAAATGGAATTAAAAGACCATGTAAAGACCTTAACGAAGTTTTATTAGCATTTGGTAAAGAGAAGGTTCAGGAAGTTATTTTAAATTCAAATTCTATACCAATTGATGGTATATATTATCTTGAAGATGTATTTCCTTCTATGCTTGATAGCTTTAAGAAAGGAGTTGAGCTTTCACCTACAACAAGATTTGGTGAGATGGATGATTATTTTAGATGGAAGAAGGGAGATGTTAATTTAGTTGTTGGATATGGTAATCATGGTAAGACATTTTTTTGGTTGCAACTAATGCTTACTAAGAGTATTTATGATGGATGGAAGTGGGCTGTGTTTTCTCCTGAGAATTTTCCTGCTAATGATTTCTATGATGACTTAGTTGAAATGTATGCTGGTAAATGGTTAGGAGATATGACCGAAGATGAATACGTAATGGCTTGTCATTTTATAAATGAACATATTTATTATGTATATCCTGATGATGAACATGACCTAGAATCTATACATAAGAAGTTTAGATATTTAATTTTAAAGAAAGGAGTTGATGGAGTTTTGATTGACCCATTTAATCAATTAGATAAGACTCAAAAACCTTACGAGAGGGATGACCAATATCTTAGTTTAGTATTAAAAGATGTAAAGAGATTTGCATTATTAAATGGAGTATCTTATAGTATAATTACTCACCCAAAAAACCCTTCATATAAAGATGATAAGTCTTTGCCAGTAGTTGATATGTATGATATTGCAGGAGGTGCTATGTGGGGTAATAAATGTGATAATATTGTTTCATATTATAGACCCAACTTCCATATAAATAAAAATGACCCACATGTTACAATTTATATTCAGAAAATAAAAAGAAAAAGAACAGGAGGAAAGTTGGGACATTTTGAAATACAACTTAACTGGAGTACTAAAAGGTATTGTGATTCATCTGATAATGTTTTTTGTGATATAGATAAAGCTAATAAGATAATGTTCAGAGAAACAAATGGTTTAATACCTGATAACAAAGCAGAACAAGATAATTTTCCATTTTAAACAATAAAAAACAATAATTATGGGACTATGTAGAATCCAAGTAATTGGAAATTTAGGTAATGATGCAGTAGTTAACAATGCATTTGGTAAGAATGTTGTAAACTTTACGCTGTGTTACAGTAATAGGTATAAAAACTCTCAAGGAGTTGATGTTACTGATACTTTGTGGATGAGTTGCGCCTATTGGGTAGAAAAAACAGGTATATCGCAGTATTTGAAGAAAGGAACTCAAATATTTATTGAAGGAACGCCTGAAGTTACTTTATATACAAATAAAGAAGGCAAAACAGTTCCTCAATTAAAGGTTAGAGTAAGTAACATTCAATTGTTATCCAAGTCTGAATCAAGTAATATTACTCAAGTAAATAGTGAAGATATTGCTACCGATTTACCATTCTAAATTAAATATAATGACTGAGTTCCCCGATAAAATACACTTCAAAGAAGGAAATTTGGTAGCTGAATTAGAAATAATCATATCAAAAGATAGCAAAGGAGTTAAATTAAAAGAACAAAGAGGTAGATATATTTATTTAGATAATGGAGAAAGATGGGAAGGTAAGGTTACTAAAACTTATCATATACCAGTTAAAATTGGTTTAAAATTAGATTTAACATTAGACCAAATTAAAAGCATGGAACAAAATGAAATTATTAAAATTTTAAATTAAAAACAATGACAAAACAACAACAAGTAGAGAATCATTTATTCTCTAAAAAAACAATTACATCTTGGGATGCTATTAAGGCTTATGGCGTTACAAGGTTGTCAGCTCATATATTCTCAATGAGAAAAAGAGGATATGACATTCAATCAATACCTATATCAAAAAAAGATAGGAATGGTAATGTTTCAAACTTTGTACAGTATAGGTTAGTATCAAAGCCTAAAAATGTTTTGAATTAAATTAAATAAAAAAGCCCCCGAAAGGGGGCTAACTTAATTTCCTTTTTAAAATTAAGCATTAGCTAATGCAACTAATTGAGAAACTGTTTCAACAACAGCAAACTGAACGCTGTCTACATTAAGACCTCTAGGTAATTCTTCTACGATACCGTAAAGAATTTGTCCTGAAGCAGATACTGTTCCTGATGATGCTGGACGGAACTTAACATTTGTTGGGTTAAATCCTTGAAACTGAGGAGTTTTCAAAGGTGCATTGTAGTTAATTGCATAAACATTAACTGCGAAAATCTGTGCCATTTTTAAATAATTTATGAATGAATGAATGAATGAATAGCTAAATTACATATTTTTGGTCAAATATAAAAAACAAAATGCAATGAACTGCCCAATCTGCACTAACAAGTCAATGCCTAGATTAAAGAAAAAAGATGTTCAATATTATGAATGTAAGGGATGTAAGACATTATTTAGTGGCCCTTTAAATAATGAAGATATGGTTGGTGGAGGTATGGAAATAGAAAGAAATGAACAACAGAATCAAGAAAGGATTAATAGAATATCTAATATATTTGGGGGCAATAAAAATGGCATTAATATTCTTGACTTTGGTTGTGGTCATGGTATGTTAGTAGAGGATTTTAATAAATCTGGGTTTACTTGTTTTGGTTATGATAAATATAATTCAGATTTTCAGTATATCCCAAATCAACCAATATTTCATGCAGTAACAATGGTTGAGGTAATAGAACATTTGAGCCATCCGTTTGATGAAATAGATTTAATAAGTAGTGTATTGCATAAAGATGGAATACTTTATATTGAAACCTCTTTTACAGATGTTGCTAAGGAGGAAAATATTTCATTAGAAGATTTTACATATATAGAGCCAAGTATAGGTCACTCAACTATATTTTCTCATGTTGGATTAGATGTATTAATGTATTTCAAAGGATTTGAAAAGCTTCATCCTATAAATAGGCATGTAAGATTATATAAAAAAGTAAAAAGTTTAAAATGAAACCAATTACAGTAAGACACTCGTGTAACATAGGAGACCTTATTGCATCTCTTGCAGGATTAAAAGGGTTTTGGGAATTAACCGGAAATCAAATTGTATATATGCAGCAATTAAATGTTGATGGCATATATCATCAAAATTACACTCATCCCACTCAAGAAAATGGGAAACAAGTTATGTGTAATAAAAATATGTTTGATTTAATAAAGCCATTGATTGAATGTCAACCATATATATCGAAACTAGAAGAGTTTACTGGGCAAGAAATAATTGTAGATTTTAACGATATAAGAGGAAAGATAGATGTAAATATGCCATTTGGTTCTTTGCAATCTTGGTATGCTTTGGCTTTCCCTGATTTAGCTTATGATATTTCAAGAGCATGGATAGAAGTTCCACGTGGAACGATACCTGAAAGATGCAAGGGAAAAATATTAGTAAATTTTACAAGTAGATATAGAAATCAATTTATTCATTATTACTTTTTAAAGAAATATGAAAATGATATTTTATTTACAGGAACTCCAAATGAACATGCAGAATTTTGCGATAAATGGGATTTAGATTTACCATATCTTCAAGTTGATAATTTTTTAGAATTAGCTCAAATAATGCAGGAAAGTAAATTCTTTTTAGGAAATCAAAGTTTTTGTTGGAATTTAAATAGAGCAATGAATTTGCCTAGTATTTTAGAATTATTTGGGTCAGCACCAAATTGCACTCCATTTGTAGGGAATCATAATTATGGTTTCTATCATCAGAACGCTTTAGAGTATTATTTTGAAAAATTAGTTAACTTGCACAAAAATATTTAATATGCCACTAGGATTTTTAAAACCTCAGCCACAACCACAAAGAGCAGTTGAGGCCAATCAGTTAAGTACTTTACCCTTAAAGATTTATACTTCTAATCCTTTACCAGATGTAATAAAAATAGCAGATAATAGGACTGTTGATGCTGCAAGTGGTAATAAAATTACAGATAAGAATAAATTAAATTATACCGCAGATACTGGATTACTTAAAGAAATTATACGTCAAGCCAAGATAAAAGGCATAGACCCCAATACTGCATTAGCTATGGCGCATCAGGAATCAGGATATGGTTCTTCTTCTGATAGTAGGCCGGATAATCCATTTCAAATAAGTCAAAATTATGATGATAACTACCATGAGAAGTTTATAAAGAATGATGGAGACCATATAGCTATGTTTATGGATATGCTTAAAGATAAAATTAATCATGCTAAAAATAATTTAGGTAAAACAAATGAACCAGATTTAATACAATCTTGGAATGGATATGGTGTAATAAGTCCTAAGAGTGAAGATAATACTAATACTTATTATGGAATGAATGTAGGTAGTAAGCCATTAAATATGAATAAAAATCCTGTATATGGTAAAAGAGTTATAGATATAAGGGAAAATATAATCAAAAAAAATCCTGATTTACAAAAATTAGTTAGAGAAACACCCGGAATGTAAAATAAAAAACAATGAAACACGTAAAAGGAAGAACAGTAATAAAAGTAGACCTTGAAAGGAAAAATAGCCATACTTTCAATGATGGAACTAAAATAAGACTAGAAAGAGGGGTTGAAAATCTTAATAGAAGAGAGACTCAGTCAGTAAATGCTATTATAGTATCATCAGAAAATATACCAAGTGGATATGAAGTATTGATACACCATAACTCTACTCATGAAGTAAATAGGATATTTGATAATGAAAATGCAGGCATATTAATATCTGATTCAGATATAAAATTGTTTTCAATACCAGAGTCAGATTGCTTTTTATATAGAAAGGATAGCTCGGAAGGCTATACTCCATGTCATGGATATGCTACTGCGCTTAGAATATTTAAACCATATTCAGCATCAATGGTAGGAGTTCCGCCTATTGTTATAAAAAATAAATTGTACATTACAAGTGGTGAATTAAAAGGTAAAGTATGCGATGTATTAAAGGCTAGTGATTATGAAATAATATATCAGGGAGATGATGATAGAGAACAAAGGATTATAAGGCTAAGGCATTTTGAAAAAGAATATAACGAACGAGAAGAAGTTATTTGTATAGATAATATTACAACTAAGTTAGTTGAAAAAGGAGAATTATTAATTGGATTAACTCCAGAAGATGCAATTAAAATAAATTAATATGGAAGATATTATAGAATTACAAAACAAAATAAAAGACTTAGAAGCCTCAAATGCTTTTTTATTAGGTGAAAAACAAAAATATGAAAATGGAGATGCTAAATTATATTATAGTCTTCAAAGAAAAATGTCTGAGATGGCTAATACTTTAAATAAGCAAAATTTAGAGAATATAGACATGGATGATAAGAATAGTAAAGCATTTGATAGAATAATATTATTATTGCAAAAATGTGAGACTATTTCTGCATCAGCATCCGCTTTGGGAGTAATTGCAGGTATAACAGGAGATGAGAAAAAAGATACAACCAAGAAGCCTTTCGTAGATACAATAGCAGATAAAAGAGATTAATGCAAGAAACAATAAATATATATAATACCAATATTAAGCTACCAGAACAACCGCCTATTGAAAAAATAGATGGCTATGGTTGCCCTAAGGAACAACAAAAGTGGCAAAGAAAAGAGTTACCTAAATTCTTTGATAAGGTTGTATATGATAAAAATGGAGATTTATTACTTACAGATGCTCAAGAAGCTTATGCATCAGAAGAAGTTAAAAGATGTAAGCAAGGATATTGGTTTTTAAATAATGAAGTACCTACTTATATAACAGGTAAAAATTATTTTTATTTACAATGGTGGAAGCTTGAGGATGACATATATCCATCATATCGTGATACAGATAGAAGATATTATTTGTATTTAAATTATTGGGAGTCTATTTTATGGGTTTTGGGTGTTATTAGAGGTAAAAAAAGACGTGAAGGGGCTTCATCTCAAGCTTGTTCTAATCTTGTTTACGAAGCTATATTCTTTAAAAATTCAAACTGCGGTTTGATTTCTAAGACAAAAGATGATGGTAGGGATACTTTTACGGATATGATTTCATTTGGGTATAGGCAATTACCTGTATTTTTAAAACCAAAGCAAACTAATAAAGAAGATGCTGTAACTGAATTAGTATTCGCCCATAAGTCTCAAAATATAAAAGAAGGAGAAGCTGCTGCAATGAGTGAAGATTCCGGACATAGGTCTAGGATTAATTACAAAGCTCCTGTATTAAATGCTTACGATAGAGGTAGAATGAGTCGTATATTATTAGATGAGTTTGGTAAATTACCCAAAGAAGTGCCTGCATCTCAATTACTTTCAATCGTATCTAAAACATTAGTTAAAGGGGTTAAGAGAGTTGGTTTTGTAGAGATGCCATCTACTGTAAATAGTTTAACAAAAGGTAGTGGAGCTGAGTTTCAAAAGATTTGGAAGGCTGCCGACCATTTTAAAAAGAAACCTACAACAAATAGGCTTGTTAGATATTTTACTCCTGCATATGATGGATACGAAGGTTTTATTGATGAGTATGGAATGAGTGTAATAGACACTCCAACAGATGAACAATATAGATATTTAGTATCAAAATGGGTTAAAAGAGATGAAGAAACGAATGATTTAATATCTGAATTATCTGAGGAAGATATATTAATGGGTGCTAGAAGTTATATAGCTGTAAAGAGACGTGATGGAATGGATGGAGATGAATTAGAAGAAGAGATACGTATGAATCCATGTGATGAAGATGAAATGTTTATGTCTGCTATTTCTGGATGCCATTTTAATTCTATAAATATAAAGAAGCAATTAAAGCATATAGAAGAAAATCCTCCAGTATTTAGAACAGTTACTTTTTATAGAAAATTAGACCAAACAGTTGGATGGAGAGAAGAAGAATCGGGTGTTTGGAAAATACTTTCATTCCCAGAGAAAGGTAAAGAGAATAAATTTCAAATAAGAGATAAATTAAGAAGGCCTGCAAATATCTCAGATTATGTAATTGGAGCTGATGGATTTAGTGCTTCTCAAGGAGGACGCAAATACGGTTCTATGGCTGGGGCTTTTGTAATGAATAGAAAAACAATGCAATTAATTGCTATGTATTTTGGTAGACCAAGAACTAAGGAGCTTTTCCATGAACAGATGATGTTGGCTTCTGAATATTATGGATGCAAAATATGGATTGAAAAAACTGCCGATAGTTATTTTGAATATTTTAAAGATAGAGGAAGGCTGGGTTATTTAGGCAAATATCCATTAAGTTGTATTCCTATAGAAAAAAGAAGTTCAGAGGAAAGATATTATGGATTCCCTATTACTCCTTTTGCAATGACAAGACAATTAGATACTTTAATAGCTTATGTTGATGATTATGAAGATAAAAATAGCTATTGTCAGACAGTATATTTTGATGTATTATTAGAACAAATGTTATTATTTGAAGCAGAAAATAGAACTAAATCGGATTTAGTTGTTGCTGCTATGATTACACTATGTTGTGCATTAGAACCATTAAATTCTCCAAATAGAATATCAGAACCAATTATTAAAGTTTATCAAAAAGACTATCAATCAGTTGGAGGAAGCTTAAATTAATAGTAAAAATTAACACTATTTTAAGAAAAAATCATTTTTATTTGAAAAATGAACTATATTTGACCTACGAAAAATATATTTTAGTTTGTCAAATCAACTATTTAATAGCAGTCCTGTAGCTACAGAGTCTAATCTGAAGTCTTTTTTGCTTACTGAAGATTCCAAATCTAAAACAGATTGGGAGTACGGAAAGCAGATAGCGCAATATATTAATGGTATCGTAAGAGGTACTAATTCTTACTTTTATTTAAGAAATCAAAGATTTAGGAAAAATAGGCTAGTAGCTAATGGTAAGGTAGACATCCAAAGAATGTTTCAAGATAGACTTGAGTTCAATGGTAAAATAAACTATACTAATATTAGCTGGAAAGCTCCTGCAATTGTTGCTACAACTATAGCAAGATTAGTAGGTAGTTGGATGCGTAGATATGAAAAAATAGCTGTAACAGCTATTGACCCAATATCCGCTAGTGAAAAAAGTGATGCAGCAGAGCAAGCTGAATTTGTTTTTGATAATAAAGAAGTATTAAAGAAGCTAGAAGAAGAGTCAGGAGTTCCAATGATTGGTAAAGACCAATTTGTTGCAGAAGATAAGGATGACCTTGATGCTTGGGTTGCAGAGTTTAATAGACTTCCTGAAGAAATAAAATACGAGATAGGGGTAAATAATATATTACAAGCTAACGGATGGTACGATGTAAATAAAGCTAAAGCTTTACATGATAGTGCAGAGGTTGGATTAGTTTGTACTTATACATATATGGATGAAACAGGAGAAGTTCACGTTGATTGGATTAAACCAGAAAACGTTGTTTATTCTTACTCTGAGTATCCTGATTTTAGAGATACTACATGGAGAGGACATGTATTTAGTATGAAGATTAGCGAATTAAGAGCTAATTATAGTAAACAATTTGGCGGCCCACTTACAGAAGAAGCTATATTTGAAATAGCTCAAATAGCAAAAGAATATCAATATTTAGATAAACTTACATGGTTACATGACTGGAATTTCATGTTTGTAAGACCTTATGATGAATGGAACGTTGATTGTATTAGATTTGAAATAAGAAGTGTAGATAAAAAACCTTACGTTAAAACTGTAACTAAGAAAAATAAAAGTACAATTTTAACTAAAGGCATGCCTAACAAACTTGATGAAAATCAAGAGTTTTTAGAAGATAAGAAGTGGAATATATACGAAGGTATTTATGTTATTAATACTTCAACAGTATTAAAATGGGGATTGAAAACTAATATGATTCGCCCTCAAGACCCTAAAGAATTAGGAGATGCAGAGTTTTCATACTCAATGTACATGTATCAGAACTATGATATGCGTAACTTGGCTGTCCCTGAAAAAGTTGAAGAACCTGTTGAGCAAATGATTTTGGCTAGATTAAAGATTCAGCAATTAGTTGCTAAGATGAAACCTGCCGGAGCTGCTGTAAATGTTGATTCATTACAAGAATTAGATTTAGGTCTTGCAGATTCAACTAAGCCATTAGAAGTTCAAAAAATATGGGAACAGACAGGTAATTTATATTATCGTGGTAAGGATGCCGAAGGTAATAATATACCAGTTCCTATTACAGAATTACAAAATTCGGGCTTTGTATCTCAAATGCAAGCTTTGATTCAATTATATCAATTCCATTATCAGGTATTGAAAGATGAACTTGGAGATGACCCTAACTTAATTCAAAGAGCTTCTCAGCCAAGAGTTACAGAAGGTAATGTTCAAGCTTCTATGTCAGAAAGTGATAATGCAACTGATTATATGTATGATGCATATCTACATTGCATGGAAGATACTGCAACAAAAGTTGCTGCGTTGTTAAATAAAAGCGTTACATACCAATCTGGCGTGTATAGGCATATTTTAAAAGAAGATGAGGTTAAGGGAAGGAATTTCTCAACTAGGTCTATGATGTTACCTACAGGTCAAGAAATAGCAGTTTTAAATCAAATGATTAATACGGCTATTGCTTCTAATCCAAATTTTGCTTTATATATAGACCAATTTAAACTTATTAGAATAGCTAAAGAAAATGTAAAACTTGCTGAGTTATACTATAGACAGGCTATGAAGAAAATGATTAAGTCTCAGCAGGATATTGCTTCTAAGAATAGTCAAGAAAATGCTCAGATTCAACAAGCTTCAGCACAACAAAAGGCTCAATCAGATGATGCATTAGAGAATAAGAAAAACCAAGCTAAGGAAAGACAAATAATAATGCAAGGGATGATTGATTTAGCTAAGGCTAATATACCAATGCCAAATGAGCTTAAAGTACTTGCAAATGAAATAATTAAGAATATTGAAGTACCTTTGGTTATTGAGAACCATCAAGCAGAGCAAGCAATGGCTCAGCAAATGCAACAAGAACAGCAAATGGCAGCTCAACAACAACAAGGACAAGAGCAAGGACAGGAACAACAAGGTCAAGAAGCTCAAGAGCCGCAACAACAAGAGCAAGGTGAAGGTCAAGAACAAGAAGCTCAAGAGCAACCAAGTGAAGCCGAATCTAATCAACCACAATCATAAAAATTAAAATAACAAAAGATGTTAGCCCAATACCTCGATTTAACCCAAAGTTTTAATGCCAATAATGGTTTTAAAATTGATGTTAGTAATTACGACTATGTTGTAGTTCAGTTTGTAGGACCTACAGGAACTATAAATATTTCAGCTACAAATGATAGTGGAACTCCAAGTGCACCATATTCATACGGATATGATGCAACTTCTACAAATTATCAAACTGTATCTGCTACAAAATTAGCTGATGGAACTTTAGTAACTGCTGTAGCTGCTGCTGGTTTATATAGAACAAATGTAGTAGGTAGATATTTACAATATGGCGGCACTTCTGCTGCTGCAACAAAAGTATTATTACAATTATCAAAAATCAGTTAATAATGGCACAAATAACACCTGAAGTAATTAAATCTAAGCTATTTTCATTGCAAAATGTTGCACATTCTTTGCATTTAGATACTAGAAATTTTGAAGAACATAAAGCTCTTCATAAAATATATCAAGGAGTGCATGATGTAAAAGATAATATTTTAGAGAAATTAATGGGATACCAAAATGGTAAGAGAATAGGTAAAGCTAAATTGGATGAGCTGCCAATATATAGCAAAGAAGCCGTTAATCAGTTAATAAAAGATGGGCTAGATTTTTCACATGAGATGTATGAATGGGCTGAAGAAAAAGAATATTGTGATATTGAAAATATGGCTCAAGATTTAAGCGGATTGTTTGCTCATGTAGCCTACATGCTAACGTTAACATAAAAATAGAAATATGTCAGAAGAATTACAAGAAAATGTTGTTCGAGATGAACAACCTGCACAAGAAGTGCAAGCGTCAAATTACAACCCATTTTCAGAAGATTCATGGGAAAATGAAAGACAACAACCACAAGAACAGCCTAAAGTAGAAGTTGAACAAAAACAGCAAGAAGAGCCTGCAAAACAGGAAGCTCCAGTTGTTGACTACAACCAATACCTAAAGGAAAAATTTGGTTTTGATAATGAAGAAGTAGCTATTGATGAATTTAATAGGCTAAAAAACCAAAAAAGTCAAGATTTAAGCTTTGAGAATGAAGAAAGCGAAAAGTTCTTTAAATTATTGAAAGATGGTAAGGAAGATGAAGTCTACAATTATCTTGCAGAGAAAAAGAAAATAGAATCTCTTGCAAATTCAAATGTAGATAATACTGATATAGCATCTGATATTATTAAATTTAATCTTCAAAAGAAATATCCTGATTTAAGTCAAGATGAAATTGAATATAAGTTTAATAAGCAATTTTCTATTCCTGAAAAGCCAGAGCAAAGCTTAGATGATACAGATGAAGATTATGATAGAAAATTAGCAATTTGGGAGAAGCAAAAGTCATTAGCTGAAAAAGAATTAATGATTGAAGCTAAACTAGCTAAACCCGAAATTGATAAGTATAGACCAAGTTTAGTATTACCTGATATAAATAGACAAGTACAAGATAATTCGCCTTCAAAAGAAGAATTGGCGATAGCGGAAAATCTTAGAAACTCTTACTTACAGACATTAGAGGGAGATTATAAAAACTTCAATGGTTTTAATGTTACTGCAAAAAATTCTGAAGCAGAATTCCCAGTATCATTTACACCATCTGATGATGAAAAAGTAGCCCTTAAAAATGCGTTGAGTAACTTTGACCAAGAAGCATATTTTACATCTCGTTGGATTAGAAATGATAAGCCTGACATTCAGCAAATAATGAAGGACATTTATTTGTTAGAAAACTCAGAAAAAGCTTTTCAAAAAATTGCTAATGAAACGGCTGCTAAAATGCAAGAACACTTGATTAAATCAACGAGTAATATTAAAATTAAACCCGAAAACCAAAGTACATTTACTCCTGAAAATTCTAAATCAGAAATGGATAAAATGGCTTCTTTGTTTTTCTCTAGTTAAAATTATTATTAACCCAAACAAAATTTATTCAAAATGGCAGGGATACCTACATCGAATATTTTGCAGCCCGGTGCGATTAGTCTCGCAGGTGGTGTAAATCAACAGTTGATTTCTGACTTACAGTTATTGACTCCTCAGTACTACGATAAATACGTAGAAAAATATGGTTCTGAAGAATTCTTTATGTGGCTTGCTACATATGGTGGAATGGAAGAAGTAAAAAACCAAAACTTCTTTTGGTTTGAATCTCGTGGTAAGTTAATGGTTGCTGTAACCAACTTGAACCAAGTTAGCTCTCCTGCTGCTGGTGCAACTGTTACTTTATCTATTTCTTCTGCTGATTACTATACAAGCACCGAAACTCCTTTACGTGTTGGTGAAACTGTACGTATCGCATCTTCTAACATTGAAGGTGTTATCCTTACTTTGGATACAACTACTCCGGGTGCTTTCACTTTTACTGTTGCTCCAAAACAAACTACTCAAGCTTTCGTATCTGCTGGTAGTGTTAACTTGGCTGCTGGTGAAATCTTAATCTTCGGTGGTAATACAGACGTTGGTGAAGCTTCTAGCCAAATCAATCCTTTAATCCACTTAGACGTTAAGTATAACAATAACGTTACTCAAATGCGTGAAAGCTGGGCAGCAACTGACTTAGCTGAAATGACAGAAGTATTCTACAATAGTGGAGTTTCTGGTTCAGAAATGGCAGGTGGTAACCAAGCTGGAACAAGTTATTTCACTTACAAAGGCTTAGTTAAATCTAACCAACGTTTCTTGAATAACATTGAGCAAAAATTAATGCGTGGTGATGTTCAGAACAATACAAATATCAATGGTTCATTAGGTACTCAAGGTTTCATCTCTCAGGTTACTGCTAGAGGAGAAACTGTAGGTTATACTCCGGGTGTACTTGATATTGCTAAATTGCATGAAATCACTCGTATCATGGACGTAAACGGTTGTGCTAAAGATAACCTTTGGTTACAAGACGTTTATCAAAGACAAAACTTCTCTGACGGTATCTTCAAAGAATTCCCTGCTGGTGCATGGGTTTGGGGTAAGAACGAAAATTCAGAAGAAGCTCGTATCAACTACGGTGTACAATCAATCCAAATTGATGGTTACAAGTTCGATGTTAAGAAGTACAAACAATTCAACACCGAAACTTATACTGGTAAGACTCCAACAAATGATGCGTTTAGAGATTTTGGTATCATCTGCCCAATGGGTACTGCACGTGATGCAAAAGATGCTACTAAGGTTTACAAAAACATCACTGTTATGTACCAACAACCTCCAATGGGTGGAACTGTAGGTAACGGAATCAGAGTATGGCAATGGGGTGGTGGTTCTAAGAACCCTACCGATGGAACAATGCGTGACCACGTTGAAATGATAACATACAGGGGTATAAGGGTTGCAGCTGCTAATCAGTTCATCCAAGTACAATCTGCATAGTTTTAGATTGATTTTCAGTTAGTTATTAGGGGGTAAGCTACGGCTTGCCCCTTTTTTATTAAATAATATTTGTAAAGTTGTAATTAATCATTTATCTTTGTAAAAATTATTAATTATGGGAGTTATATACAAATTAACAAGTCCTTCGGGAAAAATTTATGTTGGTAAAACATATAATCTTAGAAAAAGAGTAAATTCTCACAAAGCTTCTATTAAAAAAGATAAGAATTATGTTCTTATTAATAGTATTAGAAAGCATGGATGGGATAATCATTTTTTAGAAGTAATAGAAGAAGTTGAAGATGATTTATTAAACGATAGAGAGATTTATTGGATTAAGGAATTGAATACTTACTATCAGGACAATGATTTAGGCATGAATATGACAAGAGGAGGAGATGGTCAAAGATGTTCTTGGATGCATAAAACTGAACAAAGAAAGCAACAAAGTGAAAGATATACATCAGACGGAAATCCTTTTTATGGGCATAAGCATAGCGATGAATCAAAAGATATAATGAGTGAAAAAGCTAAGATTAGAAATAAAGATAAAAATATAAATATACCCGAATGGGGCGTAGAAAAAGGAAGATTAGCAGTTATAAGAGCTTGCATTGTTTATGGAAGTGATGGGGTTCTTATTGGCGAGTATGACTCACTTACTAATTGCGCTAATAAATTAGGAGTAAAACTTGGTACCGTTAAGGATAGTGTACTATATGGTAGTTGGATTGATGGAAGATATTTAGTAAGATATAAATTAAGTGATGAGTATCCATTAAGAATGGAAGTTAAAGAAATAAAAACTAAGACCGTTAAAAGGGCGATTCGTAGCATATCTCCAGATGGATTAGAGAAATTATATCCATCAGCTAAAGAGGCATCAGATGAATTAGGAATACCAAAAACAACTATTAATAGAGCTGCACAATATAATAACGGTAAGGCGATTCGTAGCGGACATGTCTTTTTTTATCAAGACAAATAAGTTATATTTGTTACAAATAGATTGGATATGTATTCGATAATACCGTTTACTTCAGAAATTATAGGTGCATCGAACAATATAAGAAGCGTATTTATAATTGAGAAGAATTTAAAGACTAATCAAGATGTTGTTTTACAAGTCTCTAAAAAAGACTTTATGAGTATGGTTGAGTTATGGTTAGAAAAAAAAGGTGAATATTGCGATAAATTTGATAGGTTTTGTGGTATTATGGGCGATTTCTCGGTTGAAAAGTCTGAAAAAATAGGTAATGTAGAGCTATTGCAAACTGTTAATTTTGATGAAGATGAGAATAGTTTTGAAATAAGATATGAGTCTTTACCTGTTATAGTAGTTAAAAAATGGGATACTTTTTGCGATATGGAACATGGTTAGAAATTTAATAAAAAATCTTTAAGACTTCCTTTAAATATATAAACACTATTAAGCGTATCCCAAAAGGTTACATTATTATCATCTAAACTAGGTTTATATTTTATAATATATTTAGTAAATATTATAATACCTTCTGTTGAAATTACATGTTGCATATTGCGAAAATAAATAAAAAAATCAATATTTTTCGTATATTTGTTAAAATAACTCCGAGATGGAGTTTGGGATATTCCCAGTAAAAAATATTTAAAATAAATAAAATGGCTAAAAAATCATTAGTTGATTTGTCTATGACAGGCGAATCAGACATTGAAATTCAACAACAGCAACTTAATTATGAGCAAGCTTCTATTGCTCGTCAAGAATCAGTTCCTATTCAAAATGGGAATATCATTTATAAGCTTGTAGATACCAAAAGAAAAGGTAGAGTTTATATTGATGGTATTGATGATGTTATTAATCCAAAGACAGGTAGACAAGAACGTATTTGGTTATTATCAGGTGCTAATAGTATTTGGTCATCTGAATTGACTGAGATATTGCAGGATAAAGACTATGTTAGAACTAACAGACGTTCACTTCAATTCGAAGGAGGAATACTGAGAGTACCACGTTGGGATACTTTAGCTATAGAATTTATTACAAATTGTAGGCATTTTATTGATAATCCTAGTAGAAGAACTGGTAGTAAGTTTGAATTCTTTGAACACAATCCTCAGAAACAAGCTAAGGCCGCTCTTGATAGAGAAATGCTTGAACTTGATATGGCTACAGAAGCTAAGGTAATGCCAATTGATAAGGCTAAAAAGCTTGCTTCATTCTTTGGTATTGTATTCTATGATGAGTTAGGTATGCCAAAAGCAGATGATGCTATTAGAAGAGAGTTAATGCTATTCGCTAAGCGTGACCCACAACGTTTCAAGGCTAATATTGATAGCAAAGAGGTTGAAATTTCTTATTTAATTAGAAGATGTATATTAGATGCTAAAATAGATTTAGGTGGTGCTAGTGGAAATATTACATTTGCAAATGGTGGATTTATTTGCAAATTGCCATTATCAAGAAAAGCTCCTGAATATTTACTTGAATTTGCAATGACTAATTCAGCAGAAGGTAAATCATTCCTTGATGAATTAGAACGTATATCTAAGTAAAACCTGTAAGTTTTACCAAAAAAATCCCTTATCTTAAAAAAATAAGGGTTTTTTTGTTCTTATTCGTTATATTTGTGTAACAAAAAATAAATAAAAGTGACAGTTGACTTTTGCTATAAGTTAATGCAATACATTGTAAACAAAAATCAACAGGGATATTTATCTCCTGACCAATTTGATATTGTCATTAACCAAGCTCAAACGTCATATTTGAATTATCTTCTAGGAGATTTACAACAATTTCAAAATGGCAGGCCTGTCTCTAAGGTTAGTTATGGCTTAACAGAAGTAACTAGACAACAATTAGAGCCATTAATATCTAAAACTACATTAACTATAGACGGTACAGGATATGTTCTATATCCTTCAGGGTATCAATATACTGATACATTAATGATGAGTGATGGTATAAATAGAATAAGATATGTACCTAGAAATAAATTATATTCATATCTTAAATCTCAAATAGACCCTGTATTAACTAATCCTATATATACGATAGATAAACTTGGTTATACATTTTATCCTGCTTCATTAGGTAGTGCTATATTGTATTATGTAGGTATGCCCCCTGTAATTACATGGGGATATACATTAGATGGGAATGGTAGACCTGTATATAATCCATCAACAAGTGCTGACCCTGTATGGTTAGATACTTCTATGCTTGATATTATAGCTAGAGCATTGAGACTCGTTGGTGTTAACTTACAATCTCAAAATATTGACTTATATGCTAATGAAATTAAACAAGGAGGTCAATAATGCTTACTAGATACCAACTTTGCGAACAAATACTAAGACAAATATATGGTGAAGAGCCAGCAGATGATAGTAATATTACTATTAATTTAGTTAATCAATACTTATCTCAAGCTGTTGGTTTTGCTGCTAGAAAAAACTATACCGATAACGTACAAATTGAGAATATATCATTTGTAAATAATTCATTCTATACTACATATAGGGGATTAGATATATCAAATAGTCAACAATTTACATATAAAATTAGCTTACCAGAAGTACCTGTAGGAATTGGTAGAAATGAAGGTATCGCTTCTTTGAAAATTACAAATGGTAATCAAATATCATTAGATTGCATACCTCTTAGTATAAATCAAGTAGGATATGTAGATAGTATGAGGCCAATACCTTCAAAGATTTTATATTGGAATGAAGGTTCTACTATATATTTAAAAAGTATAACATCATTATTAGAATATAATGCTAATATAAGAATGATTAGTGGAGGCGATAGTACAGATATTAATAGCGAAATAAATGTTCCGCCTGATTATATACCTGTTATTACTGAATTTATAGCTAAGGCGTTAGTTATGGAGAGAACTCAGCCTAAAGAATTGGCTAATGATGGTGTTGATATAGTATAAAAAAAACAAAACAATGATAAGACCGATTAAAAATTCAGTTTTAATCAAGCCTGATTATACTGAAAGTATTTCATTAGGTGGTATTATAGTACCTGATAGTATTAAAAGTAGGAGTAATAGAGGAATGATTGTAGCTGTAGGGAATGGAAGTAAAGAAAAACCAATGAACTTACCAATTAATGTATTATGTTTCCATATAAAAGGAGCTGGTACTGAAATTGAAGATGAAGGAGAGAAATATGTGCTGATGCAACAGCAAGATATATTGGCTTATATTGAAAAATAGATAATATGAAAAATGTTCAGGGGTATATAACCATTGATTCGGTTGTTAATGATTACTTAGATGAATCAGAACAGTCTAATCATAAATATTTTAAGATTTGGCAGCTTGCCTTTAGGGGTATGGAGCAGCTAGGTCTTGACTTTTTTTATCAAGTAAAATCGGTAAAACTTCCTGTAGATGCTACAAATCAGACAGTATTGCTTCCTGCTGATTATATTAATTATACTAAAATAGGCGTATTAAATGATAGGGGCGAAGTAATTCCATTGATATTTAATCAAAAGATGACTACTTATGCTGATTTAACTCCTACAAGAGACTCTCAGACACAAGATACTACACTATTTGATTATTATTCACCAGAATCCCCTGTATTCTTTAATTTCTGGGATGGTATAGCTTATGGAAATATTTATGGTATTCCTAGTGGTTCTCCATTTGTAGGAAACTTTAATATTGATGTAAAAAATTCATTGATACTTTTAAATGAAAATTTCTTCTATAATTATATTATTTTAGAATATATAGCTAGTCCTGTAGAAACAGAAGAGTATTATATTCCATTACAATTTAGAGAAGCTTTAATAGCCTATTTAGCTTGGAAAGATATAGCTAACATGCCAACTACTAGAAAAGGTAATTTAGGAGATAAAAGAGATAGGAGACATGAATATTACAATGAAAGAAGATTGGCTATGTCAAGATATAAACCATTGTACTTAGAAGAAACATTTGAAATGGCTCAAATGTACACTAGATTGGCTGTTAAATCATAAAATAAGTTATGCCTGAGATAAGAAAATTTAATGGTGTCTTAGATACTGATACTCCTAATGCGGAGGTGAATTTCTATTCACATACAGATGCTAAAAATATAACTTTTAGAGGGGATGGAGTTGCCATGAGGGCGCAAAATGTTTTTGGTAATGCTGAAGTCCCTAATACTAATTTGCCATCTTCTGGTAATAATACTTGCATAAGTTCTTATTATGACCAAGTAAGAGAAAGAATATTCTCATTTAATTATAATGATGAAGGTAATCATGGTATTTATGTTTATGATTTAAGTAGTGGATTTTGGTACACATTATTACAAAATGGGTCAAATACAGATGGAGATATTCTTAATTTTAATTTAGATAGAATAATAGTTAATATTAATATTATTTATGCAGGCAGCCCAACTATAAATGAAAATGATATTTTATATTTTGTAGATATCTTAGGAAGACCTACTAAAATAAATATAGATAGATATTTATATACTCCATATAGTATCGTAGAAAGAAATTATATAAATGTAATAAAAGCTCCTCCAACAAACCCAATACAATGTTGTTATGGGCTTGATAATACTTATCTTGGGAACAATCTAAAAAATGGTTTATTCCAATTTATATATAGATTTGTTTATGATGATAATGAAAAATCTGTATGGAGTACAGGAAGTCAGACTCCGTTGCCTCTTTATCCAAATAATGATGGAACTTTCGGTAGTGGTACTGATTCAAAATATTTGAATAATAATATAATAATGTATTTTGACACAGGTAATCCTAGTGTTAGAAAAATAGAAGTTGCATTTAGAGAAACAACAGCAGGTGCTACGAGTGATTATTCTTTAATACAATCATTTGATAAAACTTTATTATCTATACCTGATAATGATATATATAAATTTCAGTTTTACAATGATGCTGTTTATACAGTTGTAGATAAAGCTGAACAGATATTACTTTATGATTATGTTCCAAATGCAGCAAATGCTCAAGAGTTATTAAATGGGTCTACATTAATATATGGCGGTATAAGAGAAGGATATAATAATGTTACTGTAAATGCTACTGTTTCTCAAGAAAGCACAGGTAGTTTAAGACTTGGTGCTAATGGATTTTTATTCTTTGCAGAAAATGTAACAAATAGCAATACAATTAAAATAGTAATTGATGGCGTAACAACAGGAGGGTATACTCCATTGGCGTATGCCGTTTATAATGTATATGCTAGAAAGTACGATACAGGTTCTTCTACATATACCGACCTTTCTTTTTCTTATAGTAATACAAATGAGCTTATATCAAGTGCAATATCAGGTCTATCTGCTGCTGCTGTTGCAAAGGGATATACGGTAGTTTCTACTATCGCAAATGAGTTAGTTTTAAGTTATACAGGTGTTATTTTATGTGGATTTACTGATATTCATGATAATTCTAGTATAGTTCATCCAGAATGGGATATTTTATATAGTTTATTTGCAAATGCATCATATAAATATGGAATAGTTTATTATGATGAGAATGGTAAAACTAATGGAGTAAATACTGATATAGGTCTTAATTTAAGTACAAGTGTTTCTGGAGGAGCTTATATACCACCTCAAGAAATAAGTACAGATAGATTAATAACTATAAACAACTTTGCTCCATCATGGGCTAAATATTATCAAATAGTAAGGTCTAATAACCTTTCATACGGTATTAAGGCTTTATATTGGGTAAGTGTTAGCGCATTTTCAGATGTTGATGTTACTGTTACTCCAAATCAAAAATATGCATATATTGGTATAGATAATATATACGAATATAATTTACAAATACAAGCTACTCAGGGCGTTGTTGGATATGAATTTTCTCCGGGAGATAGAGTTAGATTTATAGAAAGATATAATTCAGTAGGTGCGCCTTCATCATCTTTGTATAATAAAGGATATGATTATGAGATATTAGGCTTATCTGTTAATCCAGTCATGAATGGTATTGCTAAAACTGGTACTTTCTTGAAAATAGCATATCCTCCTGCAACAGATATAAGTACTGATATGAAATTTGATGGTACTCCTGACTATCAAAACTATGAAATATTTATTTACAACAAAGCATTATCATTTTCAGCAGACCAACAGATTTATTACGAAATTGGAGAAAAGTTTAATATAGAGTATAATTCGAGTACTAATCAATACTATCATTTAGCAGATAATCAAAGCCAAACAAGCTCTCAGCCTGCTATACTTAAAATTAATGATGGAGATATTTTTTATAGACAAAGAAATGTAACAATAAGTCCATCTGTACAAATACAATGTGTTGGTAATCCTAAATATAGTAATTCATATGTTACTTGGTCTATAAATAGTGCAGCAACTCCTGTTGTAACTACAAATTATACAATAGGTCATACAAATGCAGATATTGCAGGAGACCCAACTGTTTATTCTGGAGTGCCTACATGGATTGATGGGGAATATAATTATTGGAATACATCTGCTGTTGATTATAATGTAAGATTTAAATTTACATTTAGTATTTATAATAGCAATGGAGACCAATCTACATCAATAAAGGCTTTTATTAAATGCTACAATAGCACAGGAACTGTTGTTACTAATCAAATATTAGGCACTCAACAAGTAACAGTAGTTAATCAACAATATGTAATAAATGTAGATGCTATTGTTAAAATTCCTGCTGGATATAAGTCAGCTTTAATATTTACAAATGATAGTAATGTTATTGATTTGCATGTAGGTGGATTCGAAATGGAAATAACCCCATTAAATACTATACCTATTTATGTAGATGATTATTCTTATAGTGATACTTACAATATAGAAACAAATTCTAACTCAAGGCCACTTGTAATAGATGTAAATGCTAAAGATGCATTTTATGGCACATTGGTTAGATGGAGCTTAGGGTATCAGCAAAATACTAATATAAATCAAACTAATAGATTTTATCCTGTTAATTATGATGAAATAGATACAAGCAGAGGGGATATTCAAAGATTTAAAGCTAGGGACAGGATATTAAGAGTTTTCCAAAATAGAGCTTGCGGACAATATGGTGTTTATACTAAATATATTCAAAATAATCAAGGAGAAAATCAATTGATTATTAGTAGTGATATTATTACTGCAAACAATATACAATACTATAAAGGCGAATATGGTCTAGGGGAGCAATATACAGGATTAGTGAGTGGTAAAATACAAGATTATTTTGTAGACCCAATTCGTGGATACCACATGAGACTTAGTGATGATGGGCTTGTTCCAATAAGTGAATTATATAAAGGTCAATATTACATAAAAAGTCTTTTAAGTAATTACAATCAATCATTTGATGGTAATCAAGGTGGTAAAGCTAAGATTCTAGGTGTTTATGATTATTTTGAAGAGCAGGCCCATGTTATACTTCAAGGAGGAACTATTATTAAAGGCTCTGTTCATCAGACAGTACCTGATTATAATTTTTCGTTCAATGAGAAAAGAAATTCATATACTTCATTTTATGATTTTCATCCAGAATATTTATTAGCAGTAGAAGAAAACGTATATACTTGGAAGAATGGTAAAATGTACTTACATAGCAAAGACGCTACTTATTGCAACTTTTATGGTACGCAATATGCTGCTTCTATTCAAGCTGTATTTAATCAAACTTTGGTTGAAAATAAATCATTTTTAGCTTTAAAAGAGGTAGCTAGCGGAATTTGGGCTTGTCCTGTAATATCTACCAATTCATATAGTTATGGTACTACAAACCAACAAAGTAACTTAGTAGAATCTGATTTTGCTCAATTAGAAGGTAACTATGAAGCTGTATTTTTAAGAGATACTAATTCAATAGGTGGTATAGGTAATGGAGATAGTTTGAAAGGGAATTATATAGTAATAGATTTTCAATCAAATAATGCAAATAATTTAGTATTTTTGAGTGAAATAAGTGTTAAATTTATTGATAGCCCTAGAAATTCATGATAGTAAAGAAAATAAATCATAACGAATTAGGGAATGCAATAAGAGTGGCATTTGCTGGGGATATGGATATTTTTAAATATTACGACCCTACAGTATTTATTGAAAGTTTAGATGACATAGTAGAAGATATATTAAGGAAAGAAAAAAGCTATGAAGAAGTTGAGGGAGAAATGCACTATTATGGATTTTACGAAAAAGGTAAATTAATAGGATATTTCTTTTATAAAGATAAATTATTGATAAGCTTTGGTCTTAATATACAATATAGAAATAGGCAATATTTGAGACAATTTTTCTCATCTATAGCTAAAAAAATAGGTAAGAATTTTATATGTCATTTGTGGAGTAAGAATTTAAGGGCGATTGGTTTTTTGGTTAAAATGGGTATGGAAGTTATAGATGAATTTATTTATTTAGATAATTTAGTAACAAAATTAGTTTATTAATTATGGGAGTTCCTGCACAAGCTACAACTGTATTACAAAACATGCTAAATGGTAACGCAAATGCGCCTCAGCCATCTAACGATGCTGTTAAAGCTATGAATGCTACAACTTCTGTTGGGCAGCCTCCTGTTCCTAGTGCATCTAAAAATGAAGCTGTTAGAGATTATTTAACAAAATCTGCTTTAAAGCAGCTTAGAAATGGAATTTATTTTGCGCCTCCCGGAGAAGAGCCGGGAAGTGGACTTGGGTGTATAGCGGGTGTATGTAATGTTTATAGACATTCTGGCGTTGATTTTGGTAAAAGTGATGAAACAGTTCCAGTTCCGGGAGCTAAAGAGAATGAAGGGCAAAATATATATAAATACAATCCTTCATTTGCCAAAAATGCAAAAAAAGCAGGCTTTAATCCTATTGAAATAAAAGATGAAGAGGATTTTAAAAATAAAGTTGAGCCGGGAGATATGATTCAGTATATTGATGCAAAAAATGTTCCGCATCATATGAGATTGGCTATGGGGAAGGATGAGAATGGTAATGTAAAAATGTATGATAACTATGATTTAGGGCAAGGCGGGACAGGATTATTTACAACAGATGATAATATACCTGAGACTGATTTTAAAAGTCATATAGCTAGAACAATACCAAAAGGAGAAAGAATAGTTATATATAAGCCTAGCCAACAGGTTATAGATACTATAGCTAGTAAAAATCCTACATTATTATCTGATTATCAAAAATCATTAAATGAAGGTAAAACGGCAAGCACTCAGGGTACAAAATCTTTAGGGTCAAGAGTTTTTTTAATACCCGGAAGTAAAATGGGAAAATTATTATTACCGGGAGGGGACACTAAATTTTTCTCAGCATTAGATTTTATGAAAGTTCAAAATGACCCTGAAGCAAAATCAGATTTTTTAGAAAAAGTAGCAAGTCAAAAAGATTAGAAATAAATTAATATAATATTTTATGCCATTAACAGCAGGATTAGTAGGAGCGCAAGCAGCAATAGGTCTTGGTCAATCTCTATTTAGCGGTAAAGGTAGGAAACAGCGTGAACTTGAGCAAGCTGCTCAAAATGCACCTCAATATACAGGAGGTCAAGGCGTAATGGATTATTATCAACAAGCTTTAAATAGAGCTAATGTTCCTGTAGGACAAAGTGCGATGTATGGATTAATGCAAAAGCAAGCAGATAGAGGATTAGGAACTGGCTTAAGTGCTTTGCAAGGAAGTAGAAATGCATTAGCAGGTGTAGGTGGATTAGTAGCAGGACAAGAAGATGCTTCTCAAAGAGCTGCTGTTGCAGGTCAACAACAACAAAATCAAGCTTTTCAACAATTAGGTGGAGCTGCTGAAGCCGCTAATCAAGTTCAAAATCAGAAATATCAATATAACCAGTTAAATCCATACCAAACTAATCTTAACTTAAAAGCCATGAAAGCCGCATCTGCTGCTCAATCTCAGCAAGCAGGGATACAAAATATATTTAATGCTGCTGGAAGTGGTTCTATTATGGCTTATAATAAAGATAAAAAAACTAAAACGCCTCCTCCTGTCTTTTTTGGGGCAATAGGTAAAGGTTCTCCTACTGCTCCTACAGTACCTATTGGCTCTAATATAGTTCAGGCAGAAAATACACCTGAGCAATTACCTTTTAGGGGGACAGGGCCATCTATACAAGGCGTTAATAGAACTCCTGCTGTAATGCTAGGATGGGAATAAAAATAAAGAGAATAAAATTATAAGTATATAAAATGGCAGATTTACTACAAACATCAGTTAATCCATACGGTAGTGCAGTTGTACTAGATAGTACACCATATGTAAATATGTATTTGCAAAATAAAGCTAAAGAAGAAGCTAAAAATGATGCATTAGATAAATACTATAGCCAATTAGGAGATAATATTACTCCAACTGGTATGCACGAAAAAGATGTTCAGAGTTTATTTGACATGAAAAATGACTTTAATAATTATTATTTAAAAAATAAAGATGCTATAAGAAAAGGAGATACTCCTGAAGCAATGAATTATAGGTCTCAAGCCAATAGGATGCTTGGATTAATTGCTCAAAGTAAACAAGATTTAAATACTGATAAAACAATAGGTAGTTTAATACAAAAGAAAGGTAAAGAAAATTTAGATACTAATTCTTTACAAACATTGAATCAGTTGCATCAACCAAGAATGATTAAAGATGATACTGGTAAATGGATAAATAATCCTAATTTCAATTCTATTAGTGAAGAGGATTTAAGTTTTAAACAGCCATTCACTAATGATGATTTAGCTAAGTTACATTCATATGCATTTTCAGGATTAAAGCCAAATAAAAGCGAAAAAGTTATTTCTGAAGATAAAAATAATAATACTCAATTAGTTAGAACAACATCTAATTATGACCAAAATGCATTAAATTCTGCATATAATAATGTTTTAGGTTTTTATAGCAATTCTCCTAAATATCAACAAAAAATAAAAGATTTAACTGCTGATGAACAAAATTTAGCCGTTTCTAATTTAATTAATAAGGGAGATGCTAGGTATAAAGATTTAGTATATGATAAAGATACTACATTGCCCGATGGAAGTATTGCTAAAAAAGGAACTTTAAATCAAGAAAGAGTATTAAGTTTAAAACCATCAGATATAGCTTATGGGCATGCATTAGGCGGTTTGCAACAAGGTCAATATGAGGAAAAACAAAGAAATACTCCAAAAACTATTGCACAAGAAATAGCTAGAGAGTCTGCATTAATCCCTATCAGGGAGCAAGCGAAAGGAGCTTCTGAAACTAAATTGAAAAGTAGTATAGACCAGCAAAATGAAGATATTGCAAATAATAGAATACAGCAATTAATAAGTTCAGCACCAAAAAATATATCTCAATTTGGGGGTACTAGCGAATTACCATTTACTACAAATGTTCAAATAAAGCCAAGTCCTGATGAATTAAAAAGTGTTTTCGGAGGAGCTAAGTCCGTTAATTATAATCCACAAACTAAAGAATTTACAACAATAATACCTAAGTATAATACAAAAGGACAATTTATTAGAAATGATTCAGAAACATTCCCAGCAGAATCATTAACTCCTAAATTTAAAAAGATGTATGGTAAGACTTTTTTAGACCCAAATATGGCAGCTCCTCCATCATCACAAAAACAACAAGGAAATAAAAGCAAAATAGGTATTTTAGATTAAAAATTAGTAAATTTGATAAAATTTTAATAATGGCTTTAGATACACAAGATATTAATTTGCAAGAACAACCACAACCTACTCAACAAGTTGATAATACTCCTACAGATGCGAAATATAATCTATGGAAAGGGTTATCTAAAGAAGGCCTTTATACAAAAACATTTAATGATTTTAAGCAAAAATATTCTAATAAAGATAATATAGATTACTTATTTAATACCGTTGGGCCAGATGGTGAAAAGTTATATACAAAATCTAAATCTGATTTTTATAATCAATACTTCCCAGAAGCTACACAATTAAAAAAAAAAAACCAACAACAACCAAGCGCAAACGTTCAGCAGTTACCTCAACAACCTCAAAATCTTGGTTCAGCAGGTGGTGCGACAAATATCTCCCAATCAGGATTACCATCACAATCTCCATCTCCAGAAAATGATGCTGATTTAATTGGTGGATTAGTAGAATTATCTAAAAAATCAAAAGAATTAGGTAATGCTGTTAAAACAATAGATATGCCTAGCTCATCTACTGTTGGAGGCCCTGTTGTTTCAACTACTCAGCCAGATGAAGAAAAAGTAGCACAATCTAAAAAAATAAAAGATTATTTAAAAAGTCAAGGATATGATACTGACTTTACTGATGCTGTTTCAGATTTACCTAATCTCCCAAATTCTGGATATGGTAGTGAAGGATATTTAGCCGATTTATATAAAAATAATAAAGTAAAATTCAATCAAACTGTTTCTAGTATAAAATGGCAGAATCCATTAATAAATGCAATGGATAATGCTATAGAAGATGTAAATAAAGATAATAGTTTAACTCCTGAATTAAAGGCTTCAAAAATAGATGAAATAAATGCAGATAAAACAGCATTAAGTGCAGGGCAATCAGGGGGCGTGGATAAGACATATGAACAAAAGAAAACCGATACTGATAATGCAACAAATCTAATACATAAATATATAGATAATAGTGATGACCAGCAAAATGCATTAAAAAATTTAGTAAAAGACCACTCATTAGCTTATGGTAATGATGCCGCAGTTAAATCAAGAACAGATAATCCTATACCCGGACTTAATCCTGCTCAATCAATAGGATTTGATTTATATTCAAGACAGCATCCAGAAGAAGTACCTGCATTATCTAATTATATAAATCTTAAAGACGAAGATGTTTCTAATGATTATTATGCTAATGTAGCAAGACAATCTAAGCTTAAAGAGTTAGAAGAAACTGGATTAAATACAATATATAGTAATAATAAATCTCATTATGATGATTTTGTAAAAAAATCAAAAGAACAAAATGGTCTAAGTCCAGATGATTTGGCAAAAGCAAATCAATATAAAGATAAAATGGATAATGTTTCTGAGCAAATGAAACAATTATCAGTAAAATATCCTGACATATCATATTTAGATGCAGACAAATTAGCTCAAGAAGAACTAGGACAAAGAAAAACAGGAGTTGATTATTTAACTAATTTAGCCGCTTATAATGCATATAAAACAGGACAAGGTGTATATAATTTACTAGCATCTCCATTTAGAAGTCAAAAAGGGGAAGCATTAGCTCAATTAAATGCATTAGGAGGGGAGCAAGTTAATGGGCCTAATCTTTATGTTACTCAAGCAAATACTACATTACCAGATTTTAAAATTTTAAAAGATAACGAGCTACAAGATAAAATAGATGAAGTTAAAAATGATTATACATTAACTGATGAAGAAAGAAAAACAAAAGTTGCTAGATTATTTATAGATAATAAAGATAAATATTCACAAGAAAAAACAGATGAAGGATTAAATGTAGGAGCTAATACATTAATTTATGGGGTAGGTAAAATGGCTGCTGATTTATTCCCTTATATAGCAGCAGAAGCATTTACAGGTGGAGGAGCAACTGCTGGATTAGGTAAAAAATTATTTACAACATTTGGGAATGTATTAGCTACATCATATCAAGATGAATTAGCCAATGCTACAGCTAAGAATGAAGCAAATCCAAGATTAAAAGCTTTTACAAATACAGGTATTAATGCTTTAGCATATACAGTTGGTGATATCCCAGAAAGAATAAAAGCAGCAGCAGGTACTAAAACCGCAATGGGTATTGCTATAAATAAATTAAGTGATGATGAGATATTAACTGCATTAAGAGATAAACCAAGTGTATTAAAAGATTTTTTCTCAAAACTACCAGAAGCTGCAAAAGAAGGAGCTTTAGGTGCTGCTAAAATGCAACCAATATTAGGGGCTTCACAATTAATTCAGCAAAAGATTGATGGGAAAGATGTTGATTATAATCAATTTGCAAAACAACAAATATTACAAGGATTGAATTTTGCATTATTTGGAACTGGGATAGGTGCAATTTCTAAAAATGTTCCAGATGCGGTAAAAGAACAATTATATTTAGCAGGTAAGAATAGCGAAGAAGCATTAGGTATATTAAAACAAAAAGAAGCTGATGGTACTATAAAACCATTAGAAGCTTCTCAAATAAGAGATAATATACAAAGAGCAAAAGATGTTTATGAAAAAACACCAATGGTTGATGCTAAAGGTAATAAATTAGATGATAAAAGTAGGAATGAATTGATGTTTTTAAAAATGCAAGAAGATGATTTAGAAAGTAATTTAAATAAAGACTTACCTAAAGATTTGCAGGATGCAATGTCAAAAAGATTATCTGATATTAAAGATAAAATGGATGATGTTTATAAAGGAACTTTTATAACAGAAGCGATACCAAGCAAAAAAGAAGAAATTAAAGCAGAGCCAATACCAACAGGAGCAGGTAAAGTCCAGCCAATAGAAATTACAGGAACTAAAGTATTTGAACATGGGGAAGATAATAAAACAGCGCAAGGTCTAGAAAATGGAGTAAAAGATGATAGTCATTTAACACCTGAAGGACTTCAAGAGGCTGAAGATATTGGTAATTATATAAAAGAAAATAATCCAGATTTAACTACAGTAGAACATTCTGATGTAGAAAGGGGAATACAGACTGGTAAAAAAGTAGCCGAAGTTGCTGGAGTTAAAAGCGTATCAAATCCTATTTATAGAACAGCCGATATAGGTAGATATGATGGTCAACCCGAAGGCTCATTTGATGAAAAAGGATGGACTGAAGGTGAATATAATAATGATAATACAGTTGAAAAATTTGATAGTTTTACAAATAGAATGGAAAAAGCGTATGACCATACTAAAAATGAATTAGGAAAGGAAACAGCCGTTATAACACATAGTAAGGTTACAAGAGCATTAAGGGCCTTAGAGGAGACAGATGGTAAATGGACTGATGAAACAACTAAAAAATTTTTAGAATTAGGTAAAAAAGAGGAAGGTGAATTACCTGAATCTGAATTAAAAGAAGGTGCTGTATTGCCTGATGGAAGAACTGTAGAGAATATAAATAAAGGAAAAGGATTAGTTAATGTAAGTAAGGTAGATGAAAATGGTAATAAAGTAACCCAACTAATACCAATATCAGAAGCAGAAAATTTATTAAAAGAACCAATAAAAACAACAAAAAATGCCATTCAAGAGCCAAGCGCAGAGAGCGTACTTCAACGCCAACAAGGAGAAACTGGAGCAACAGGGGGTGAACGTGGAGGAGTGGAATCAGGCGAGCAAAGGGGAGAGCCTGCCGGAGAAGTCGGTGAGCAGCCAGAAGCAGAAAAGGAAGGGGAAACTATCAATGATGAAAAAACCACAAGTACCGAAGCTCCCACAGGAGTAGAGGAAGGTGATAAAAATTTAGTAGGTGTTTCACATAGTTCATTATCAAATTTAGCTAAAAAATTAAATTTACCAGAACCAATAAGAGGACAATATTACCCTCCAAAATGGTATGCAGACAGAGGAAGGACTCTTTTAGAAAATGGAGCTAATCCTGATGATGTTACTGATTATAATGCACCATTACATGATAGAATATCTATAGCTAGAGCGCAACTTGAAAAATTAAAAAAAGAATCAGATGCCGTAGCTGCTGAATTTGGAATAGATAGTGATGAATATAAATATTCATTAAACAAACTTGCCGAATATGCTGTAAAAACTAAATTACTTGGCACAGAAGCAGCTAGAAGCTTTGTTGCATTACAAGGTGAAAGAGATATAGATACAGATGATTTTCAAGCAGTTTCTAATAGATTTAAAGCTATTACTAGAAAAGCTTTAACAAAAGAGCAAGAAGCTAAAGCTAAATCTTTAACTAAAGATAATCAAATACGAAAAGCTAGATTAACCGTTGCTGAGAAAGATGCAGTTGATGCAGCTAATAAAGAATTTTTAGGAGAAGGAGTAGAAAATGAGCCTAAAAAGAAATTATCAGAAATAGCTAAAAAATATGCTGATACTTTTAGAAAATTAAAAACAAAGCCATTAACGTTTACAGATGAAAATGGTAATCAAATCCCAATTCAAATACAAGGTGCGTCTTGGAATGACTTAGTAGAACTTGGTGCTAAGGCTATTGAAAAAACAGGACAAATAGCAGATGGAGTAGCTATTATTTTGGATAAAATAAAAGAATCAGAATGGTATAATAAATTATCAGATAAAGATAAAAATAAATTAGAAAAAGATTTAACACAGCATTATACTGATGCAATTAAAGAAACTCCTGAAGATAGAAAAATAAGATTGCTTGAAAAAGAAAAAGATGATTTAGAAAGAGGGATAGTTAAACAAAAAAAAGAAAGTAATTTAAATCCAACACCTGAGCAGCAACAAAAAATAGATAAATTAAATGATGATATATATGATTTAAAGAAAAATTTAGGTATTTTAAAATCTAAAGGTGAAAAGCCTTTAACTGATGATGAAATAGCTAAACAGAATGAAGAAAGATTAAATGATTTACAAAATAAATTTAAAGACAAAAGAGATAATAAATTTAACATTGATGAATCTAAGGATATTTGGAAATACGCTAAAGATACTTATTTAGATAAAGGAGCTTCTTATAGAGATATGATTGGGTATGTGGCTAGTGATTTAGGATTATCATGGAGACAAGTTAATGAAGCTATAAATACTCCTAAAACGCAACGAATTTCAGATGCTATGTGGAAACGTGAATATGATTATAATAGGGGTAGAGTTGCTACTGAAAATTGGATTGACGAACAAGCTTTATCTGGGATACCTAAATCAGTTAGAAAAGTTACAAATTTATTTAGAAGTATAAGTGTTTTTGGTCATGGTGGTATATTTGTTGGGACTCACGCTGGTATGACATTATTTCAGCCTTCAACATGGAAACAAACTATACCTGCATTTTTAAATGGATGGAAATTTGCTTATGGTAGTGAGGCTAATTATCAAAAAGCTATTAATGAACTTAAACATAGCCCTAATTACGTTACAGCTCAAAGAGCAGGGTTAAAAAATAATCCTGATGCTACATCTGCAAAAGATATAGAAGAATTTCAGACATCTCAAAAATATATGCCTAGATTCTTATCAAAGGCAGGAGCTGCTGGGGAAAAAGGTTTTAATGCTATTAAAGTATTAAGACAAGGGTTATTTGATAGCGAGTTTAATAAATTAAGTGAAGCTGATAAGGCTGACCCAGAAGTAGCTAAAAGCATAGCTAGATTAATTAATAACGCAACAGGGGCTACTAATTTAAATGTACCTAAATGGGTAAATGAAGTAACATTTGCAGGAGGTATGGAAGCTTCAAGATGGGCTAAATTAACTAGGAATCCTGTGCAAGCAACTACTTATGCTATAAAAGCATTAACTAATCCTAGTCAATCCACAGCAGCAGAAAGAGCTTTTGCAAAAGTATGGGCAAACAGAGTAGGTCAGCAATTAGCAACTATGACTATATTATTAGGAGCTAATGCAGGGTTGCAAAGTGTATTGAACCCTGATAAAAAAGTAAATTTATTAGACCCTTCTAAATCTGATTGGCTTAAATTTAAATTTGGTAATTTAATGATAGACCCTAGTTCTGGTCAAATTGGAGTCTTAAATTTTATAAAAGAATTGACAAAAGCTGCTATTAAACCTCAAGAAGAACTTTATGGGAAAAGTAGAATAGATATATTAGGTGAAAAAGCTATTGGGTATGGTAGAGGTAAACTAGCTCCGGGATATTCCATTCCTGTAGATTTAGTTACAAGGTCTGATTTTTTTGGTAATCCATTACCATATATAGGAGATGAGCCAAAAAAAGGTAAACATACACTTACCGCTTGGGAATATTTATTTCAAAAAGCTCCATTACCTGTTGCCGAAGCTGCTAAGGTGACATACCAATCTGCAATTGATAATGGAGCAGATGAATCTCAGCTTAATGATGTTCTTAAAGGTATATTAAGTGGAGCTATTTCTGGTTCAACAGGGTTTAGAGTTGCAGAAGCTAAATAATAATGTAAAATAAGAAAAAAACAAAAAATAGTTAAAAAAATCATAAATTTGACCTAAATTTCAATACAATGTCATTTTCACCAGCATTCACAGTAGCACAAAATTTTTCTCAGCCTAGTATCCTAGTTGTAAATGATACTTCTACTGGGTCAGATGTAGCTATTACAGGAAGAAGGGTTTATATACAACAGGCCGATGGTACGTACTTAGTGCCTACAGGAACGAATACTAATTATGTTGATTGGCCGTTAGGCCCTAGCTTTATTAATATTAATGTATTAAATCAAGATTATGCATTAAGTATTACAGTAGAGTGGATGGTAGCAACAGTTCCTCAATACACAGTAAATGCTTTATTTGCCTTTACTCTTAATAGTGAATTATTTTACTACAATCTAACTCAATATATAGCTTCAGGTCAAATACCAATTAGAGATAGTTCTTATTATCAAAATAAGTTATTATTGAGAACGTTTATAGATGAATGCTCGAATGCTGTGAATTATGGGAACGATATAGCTTCTGCACAAGATGCTTTAAACAGAGCACAATATTTAATAGCAAATCAAAACTTCTTATTCTAATGGCACTAACGACCAAGCAGATAATAAATATAGCTAAAGTTTCTGAATATTTGGCTCAAAATGCGGTTACTACCAATGAAATTTTCAATACAGGTAGTTTAGACCCATCTTTGCCTCAAAAAATATATGCAGAAAACGCTGCATTGGCTTGGTGTTATACAAATAACCCTACAGAACCTACATTAACTCAGGTAGCTAATTGGGTTTATCAATTGTGCGGTTACTATGGTGTTTTAGCAAGGTCTATTGTTACTCAATCTAGTGGTAATATTATCTATAACCCAACTACTGGAGAATTGTTAAATGGTATATTGATGGTTCAAAATCAATTTACTATAGGGGAGTCAAGTGCGCCATTAGGTGTTGGTGGTACTACATTTACAATTACAGATAGCAGAATCGTGGCTGGTAGTTTCTTAATGACGGTGGATGGGCTTCAAATTCCACAAGGAGCTACCAACCAAAATAGCTATACTATTCTATATAGTTCTTCATCAATTATTGTTACTTTAAACTTCCCTGCACAAGCAGGACAGGTATTTATATACGAATACAACAAGGGATTGGCTACTTCTAATACAAGTGGTAAGACCTTGCAACCTACTCTTTATCATACATTTGTAGGCTCTGCAATCTCATATGCTTTCTCTCAATTAATAAACGTTCCGATTACAGATTTAGTTTTGGTTAGTAGAGATACTCAAGTTAAGCAGCCGGTATTGACTTCTACGTCAAATATGAACCAAATACAATATACCCCATCTACAGGTACATTTACACCTCCAACAGGTGATGTTTTCTTAGATGGTGAAGTTATTTCTGTAACCTATGTTTCATTGTAATTTCGTATATTTGATGCATGAAAAAAATATTTTTAATTTTATTCATCCTAGTGAGTATAGCAGGATATTCTCAGTCCCCAACAGGACTTCCTACTTTATTTAATGGCAAATGGTATGATTTTACGCAATATTTACAATGCGATTCAGGTTTTTTCAATCCAATAAGAGATACTACATTTAAGCCATATAGACTAGGAGCATCTACTTTTAGATTATCAGATAGTACATTATACGTATATACAGGTAAAAGCTGGAAGCCATTTGGAGGTAATAATGGAGGAGCTTATACTAATGGTTATGGTCTTAAACTAGCTAGTGCTAATTTTAGTGTTGATACTACGTCAATTAGTACCAAAGCATATACTACAAAAGTAGTAGATAGTATTGCATATATATCAAATCAATCAGTTAAGTATTCAGATACAACATCCATGCTAAATGGATATAAAAGTTATTATCCAAGAGCTTCTTTATCATTAACAACTACAGGTAGTAGCGGAGCTGCAACATATAATCAATCTACAGGTGTTTTAAATGTTCCTCAATATTCAGTCCCATCAGGTACGGTAACTGGTTCGGGAACTACTGCATTTATACCTAAATGGTCAAGCTCAACAGGATTATCAAATAGTATTATGCAAGATGATGGTAGTAATCATGTGGCCGTTGGTTATACTTCAAATCCTAGCACATACATGTTAGATGTAAATGGGATTGGTAGATTTAAAAATAATCTACGTAGTGATAGTAATATAATTTCAAATAAATCATTCGCATTATCTACATCAGGCTCTTTATCAACTATTTCAGGATATACTACATTTCATAGTACAAGCACTACTGGATTTGAAGGTCTTAATTTTGGGTTAAATGGTGGTGGTTCTCCTTCTATATTATTCCCTGCAACTTCTAGTAATACTTATACATTTCCTGATAATACAGGAACAGTAGCTTTGGTTTCTGACATACCAAACGCCCCGATTATAGTAGCAGAAGCTTTAGTACCTGATAATTTAGATACATTAGCAAGTATTGTATCATATACAGTACCATTTCCTAGTAATGTTCATGCTTATAGAATAAACGTTAATATAAATGTAATTGCAGATAGTTTAAATACATATAATGTAGTAGTTAATTTTAATGATGAAGGAGGAACTGCAAGAACTATAGTATTAGGCAGCTTTAGTACTGCTAATTTTTATACATACCCAAGTATAATTATAAATTCAATACAAGGGGATACTATAAATATAAAAACAGTAAAAACAGGTGGTACTGGAACTGTAACTTATAATGCAACAGGTGTAATAGAAGATATGGGTACTATTTATTTGCCATAAAAACAGTAATTAAGTTTATGAAAAAAGTATGTTTAATATTATTTAGTTTTGTTTTTTTAGTAATCGCTAAAGGGCAACAATTTACACCATCACAAGCGTATGGTAATTCATTTAATAGATTAGCGTTACAAATTAGCGATACGTCTTATTTAAAGGTTAATGGTATAGCTATCATCAATAATACAATGTATATATGTGATGGTACTAAATGGACTTCCCCAATAAATGTATCAGGATATGTTAAATATACCGATACAGCCTCAATGTTAAATCCTTATCTTAGAAAGGTAGATACAACTGGTAAATGGTTAAGTAGCGGTTGGTTGCCTTCCTTAGTAAAATATGGCGATACTGCTTCAATGTTAGCTCCATATGCTAAAACATATCAATTAGGGTCATACGTTAAATATTCAGATACCGCATCAATGCTAAGCCCTTATGCAAGGAATAATAATGTCGTACATTTAACAGGTAATGAATCAATAGGTGGGAATAAAACATTTTCTTATAATACAATATTCAATGGGCAGATAACTTCAAATATATATGGTATTACTATAAATAATAGTTCTTTAGTAGGAGCAGGGATATATGCAACAAATATTACAGCAAATAGAACAATATATTTACCTGATAATAGTGGCACTTTTGCCTTAACATCTGATACTACTAATAAATGGATTTCATTAGGATGGCTTCCTTCATTAGTAAAGTATTCTGATACATCTTCAATGCTTAGTGGGTATAAGACTTATTATCCTAGAAATGCGATTAGTGCCGGAACAGGAATAAGCTATAACCCATCAACAGGTGTTATAACAAACTCTAGTCCATCTACAGGTGGTACAGTTACAAGTGTGGCTACTAATAACAATACAGGTATTACAGGTGGAACAATTACTACTTCGGGAACTCTTGCAATAGATACTACTGTTATTTCTACTAGATTATGGCGACAAAAAGGTATAGATTCTGTGTCTGCTAATGTTAATTTAAAAGTTAATATTTCAGATACAGCTAATATGCTAGCCAATTATAGAAATGGGATTATTGCATTAAACGCTGATACAGTATATCAAGCAGCACAGATTGCAGCTAGGGTTAAATATACAGATACTTCTAGTATGCTTTCTCCTTATCAAAGAAGTTTAACTGCTGTAAAATATAGCGATACTGCTTCAATGTTGGCAAATTACCGTACAGGAATAATTGCTTTAAATGCAGATACAGTTTACCAAGCAGCCCAAATTGCTGCGAGAGTAAAGTACACAGATACAGCTTCAATGCTAAGCCCTTATGCAAGAACTACAGCTTTAGGAAATTACGTTAAATATACCGATACTGCTTCTATGCTTTCTCCTTATGGTCGGCTTAATTACATTAACACGCAACTTGCAACTAAAGTTAATTATACAGATACGGCTTCCATGCTTAGTCCATATTACAGGACTGCAACTGCTAATGCAGCTTTAGCTTTAAAAGTAAATTATACTGATACTGCTTCGATGCTTAATAATTATCTTAATGGTATTATTGCTCTTAATGCCGATACTATCTATCAAGCTGCTCAAATTGCTGCAAGAGTTAAGTATAGTGATACGGCTGCAATGTTAGCACCTTATACAAGGTCAGTAAGTGGCGGTTATTTGCCTTTAAGTGGTGGTACTTTAACGGGTAATTTAAATGGAACTACTGCTAATTTTACAGGTTTTGTTTCAGCTAATGGGTTTCAATCTGCAGTAACAGGGGTAGCAGGTGGTTCTACTACTAATATGACAAGTTCATCATCACAGAACTGGTATATAACAAGTGGTGCACCAACTACAACTACAATAGTATTACCCAATGCAACAACTATCGCAATAGGAAATACTTATCAATTTAACAATAATGCTACAGGTGGTTTAGCAATACAACAATATGGTGGGGGTGCGTTATATACAGTTCCTTCGGGGGGATATGTTGAGGTTATTTTATTATCTAATAGCTTTTCAGCAGGTCAATGGGATGTCCATGTTTTCTTCCCTTCCAATAGCACAGCAGGAACAGCAGGGTTTAGCACTACAGGTACAATTAATTCTTCGGGATTAGATACTTATACTTCAAATTTAGGGTCATCTTATACTTCAAGAACTAAGGTAGATAAAAATTATGTAGATAGTAGTAGAGGAGTAGATGTTAAGTATTCTGATACAGCCTCGATGTTAAATAATTATAGAACAGGTATAATAGCCCTTAATGCAGATACAGCTACAATACAACCTCGATTTAATAATGTATTAGGGGTGGTAGCTACAAAAGTAAACTATACTGATACAGCCTCAATGTTGAATAACTACCGTACAGGGATAGTAGCTTTAAATGCGGATACTGCAACAATACAACCTCGATTTAATAATGTTTTAGGTGTTACTGCTTTAAAGGTTAATTATACTGATACTGCCTCGATGCTTGCAGGATATAAAACATTCTATCCAAGAAATGCAATAAGTTTAACAACAACAGGAACAAGTGGAGCAGCTACCTATACTACAAGTACAGGGGTTTTAAATATTCCGCAATATCAGGCAGCAGGAACTTATGTTACAAGCGTAACAGGGACTTCTCCTATTTCATCTTCGGGTGGTACTACTCCGGCTATTTCTATTTCACAAGCAACTACAAGTAGTAATGGTTATTTAAGTTCTACAGATTGGAATACTTTTAATAATAAACAAAATGCTCTTACCAATCCCGTAACAGGAACAGGAACAACTAACTATATAACCAAATGGACAGGAACAAATACTGTTAATACAAGTACAGCTTATGATGATGGTACAGGGTTTATGGTTAATACTACAACTAATGGTGGAAGGCGATTTGTAGTTTATAGTGCAAGTGCGGATAACCAAATGGCGGTAACAGGAACAGGACCTTCGATAAGATTTGCGGATAACATAGCATCCCCCACATACTCAGCTTTATACGGGATGGCTACTCAGTCTAATAACTATATTACAGGAGCAGTAGCAGGAGATTTTGCGATAACATGGAATAGTGCTAATAACTTATTATTGGGATATTCAAACACTTCTACTGAAAAGGCAAGACTTACAAGCTCTGGAAATTTTTTGATAAATACCCAAACAGATGCAGGGTATAAGCTACAGGTTAATGGGACAAGCTATTTTAATTCAGATATGTTTACTTATAGCAATGGAGGTATATTTTTTAATGGTGCAGGTTCTTATGTAAGTGGTATATTCCAAAATTCTAATGGATTAAATTTACAAACAGGTAGCACTCCTAGACTTACCATAGCCTCCACAGGAGCTGCTACATTCTCAAGTAGTGTAAATGCAACAAGTTTTAATGGTTCGTTAACTGGAAGTTATTATTCAGGAGCAACTTATTCTTTTGAAGGATTATATGGAAGCAAATCAACTACAAATGGTGGTGCATTATTGCAATTTTTAGGTCACGCAGGAGCAACATCGTCACAAGGATTTTCAGTTAGATATGATACTGATGCTGATGCAGCCAATTTACTTTTTCAATGGTCAAGTCCACAATCAAGTTATAGTTCATTAACATATTCAACTATTTTTAAATTAGGTGCAGGAGGAGCTGCTACATTCTCAAGTAGTGTAACGGCAGGAACGGATGGTATTTTTGGAAATACTAGAACAGGAAATGATGCAGGACCAACTGTAGTAAATATATTAGGCTCATCTAGTAGTTCAACTTCATCTCAATTAAATTTAACACAAGTTTGGAATGGAGTTCAATATCCTATCGTATTAAAAAATATATATAATCCTGTAGGTGGAGCTGCTTCAAGCATTTTTACTTTATCTACTACACAATGGAATGGTTCAATTCCTCTTACTCTAGAAAGATTTAGAATTGATGGTAGCACAGGCAATGTAGGTATAGGTACTACAAGTCCAAGTGCATTATTACACATTAATAATTCTACAGCAGGAGTAACACCATTTAAAGCAGTAGGAGTAGCAGGATATGTAGCAATAGATAACGTAGGTAGTGGATATAATTATTATTCTGCAAATACAGCACACATATGGCAATATGGTTCATCTCAATTAGAAGGCATGAGATTTACAAGTTCTGGTAATTTACTTGTGGGAACAACTACAGATAATGGATATAAATTTCAAGTATATGGTACTGCATGGTTAAATGGAGCAGTAGTTAATAGTTTAGGAACAGGAACAGTATATTCAAGTAGTGGATTTTTGACAAATACTAACCCTTCTGATATAAGACTTAAAAACTCAATATCTCCATTAAATTATGGTCTTGATGCAGTAATGAAGCTAAATACCAAACAATTCTACTATAATTCAGATGCTAATAAAGAAAACTTAACATACGGATTATTAGCCCAAGAAGTGCAGAAAGTAATACCTGAAATAGTAAAACCTATATCTAAAGATTCTGAATATTTGGGTATTAAGAGTGAGAATTTAGTGCCTATATTAATTAATGCAATTCAGGAATTAGAGAAAAAAGTAGAAGATTTACAAAAGCGTATAAAAAATTAAATAAAATACATTAAATTTGTCAAAGAATAATCAAATTATGAAAAAATTATTAGTAATTGCCTTATTAGCAATCGCCTTTCAATCAAAAAGCCAAGTAATAGATACTACTAAACATTTTGGTATTGCAGTATGTCCTATTAATCCTGTAATGGCTAAATACTCTGATACTATCCCTTGTACTTATTTGGGGGTAAGGTCAATTTTTGATAACTTAAAGACTACTTGCACCCTTTATTGGGCTTTAGTAGATTCTACAGGAGCAACTCATATAGATGGTAATGCTACTATTGGCGGTGCAGATTATCAAGGATGGAACGGAAGTAACACCTATCCGTTTTATTTTACAGGACAACAAATTAACGTAACATTCGTAACACCAACAACAAAATAAAAAAAAACAAACTATGAAAAAAACAGGACTATTGGTATTAGGTTGTATCCTACTATTCGCCTTTGCAGAAAAAGAATTAACGGTGAAGTATGATGCTAAAACTTGGAATGACAAACTACAACTTATCGAAGCAGCAAAACAATTACTTAAAAATTCAGATGCTCCTTCTAAGTATGCTAACCCAGTTTGTGATTCATTATCTAAGTTTCAAAAAGAATTAGTAGACCAATTACAACCGCAAGTGCCTAAAGAAGAAAAGAAGTAAAAATTATTATTATTTAATCAAAAATATGTCATTCATTCATTCAAGCACAAGCCCATGTTACACAAACACATTCAAGATACCTTTCAAGGGTTAATATCCATTATAGGAGCAATATTCTTTGGAGCTGTGTCTCTAGCTAAATTGGGTACAATTATTGGTATATTTTCAGGGCTTGTTGGATTGATAGCATCATTATTTGCGATTAGATATTACTATTTTGCAACTAAAAAAATAAACAAACATAAAATTTAAAGTATGAAAAAAGCATTAAAATTATCTTTATCTATCATTTTGGTACTAATCGCAGGAAGCGTAATAGCTCAAGATAGCACCGCAGTAGCATTTGTTAAGGGTGGTATTGATGCAGCAGAAGCTCATTGGCCAGTAGCAGCTAAAATTGCTGGTATCTTAGCCATTGTATCTGAAATTTTATCTATCATCCCTAGCCAATATGTACCTGCTAATGGTGTCTTAGATTTAATTATCAAATGGGTAAAAGCATTATTCGCCCCAAAAGCTTAATAAATGAATAAATTTAAAAATATAACCCTGCTAGTTATAGTGGGGTTACTTTTTTTTGGGTGTAGTACCGAAAAGAAGAATCAACAAGCCTTAGATAGAGTACTTGGTAGCAGAGCTTTAATTGATAAAGTAGCACCAGAAGTAAATAAATTGTACCCATGTGTGCCAACAGAAGTAAAAGTAGGTAGAAATGATACGGCTATTGTTGTTTTTGAAGATACGGCTCAATTAAGTGATTTAAGACAAAAATTAGCTAATACAGCCATTGTTAAGGAAATGAATATTGACAGCGTTAAATCGGCTCTAATCGCCCAAATAAAGCCCATTATAACCATTAAGACCATAACAAGAGTAGATACTATTGCAGATAACCAAAAAATAGCTATTCTTGATACCCAGATAGCTAATGATGAAAAAATACATATACAAGATATAGAAACGGTAGCCACTCAAGCATCTGTGCTACAATCGGCGCAATCAGCAAATAAAAAATACATAGGGGCTTTAATATGTTTTGCAGTTATTGTTTTTGGATATGCGTCTTATAAAATTTATTCAGGAATTAAACCTTTATAATAATGGCAGACTTTTCTTTGTTATTCCCTAAAATACTAAATTCAGAAGGAACTGCATACGAAAATGACCCTACTGATAATGGAGGATGCACTAAAATGGGTATTATCCTAGATGATTTAAAGACTTTCTCAAAAGATACCACTAAAACTTGTGCTGATTTAAAAAATTTAACTAAAAATGATGCTTATGCCATTTATAAAAAGCTATATTGGGATTATTTTATGGCCGATGCTATCAAAAACCAATCCCTAGCAGAATATATAGTAGATGGAGGAATAAATAACGGGAAGCCCACAATAACAAAATACATTCAAGAAATAGTAGGAGTTACAATAGATGGTCTTTTTGGTAATAAGACCCTTGCAGCTATAAACGCACATGACCCACAGGACTTATTCAATAAATTAAAGGCAAAAAGAATAGAAAAATACAATAACATAGTATCGGCCAATCCATCTCAATCTAAATTTCTGGATGGGTGGATTAATCGAGTAAACTCAATAAAATACAATGCTTAAACTACTAATCGCCATATTAATTCCCTATACTATCTACCCTCAACAAGAAGTAGTAAAATATCCTGCATATACTAGCTATTATAACATAGATACTAAAATACCAGATTCAGTAATATGGATATGTTCTGCCCATACTAAGGCCGTTGGTAGGGAAAATGGCTTTCATGCAACAGGAGACAGACCTAATTTAACCAAAGATTATGCTCATTCAGGATATGATATTGGCCATAATGCAGATGCAAGCGATATGAATGGAAGCAAGGAAGATGAATATAACTCGTTCGACCTATGTAACGCATTTCCGCAGACCCCCAATCTCAACCGTAAAACATGGTTAGCCCTAGAAAATCATTGCCGACAAATCGCCCCTTGTAAAATAAAAGTATCTTGGAAAGGAATAAAATTATACATAGGAATACATAAAGTAGCAGTTCCCCAATATTGCATTAAGGAAATATGGTACGGAAAAACCTACGAAAAATACATAATGCCCAATGAAGATACCGTAAATAGACATGATTTTACCTACTATCGGCTCAAATAATATCCCTTATTATACCCATTAAGATATAATTTATCCCTTTTATGACACATTATATCTTTTAACGTATAAAAAGTTTGCAAAAAGTAGCAGTTTTCACTATCTTTCGCAAAATTATAATATCCTGTTGTACCTAAATTATATAATCTTGCAACAAAGTAAGGGTAAAATGTAACAATTCTTGTAACAAAGTGAGCCAAATAAATAAATTATTCAGCTCATAATATTACCCTAAAAATATCTTTAAAGTCCTTTTACCATCTTGATACACTATTTCTAATACTTCAAAATCTCCTAACTCCTTATACAAAGTTAATAACCTACCAAAAGGCTTATCATTCTTTGCATGGTTTATTATTTCTAACCTTGTTATTTCTACTGGTTTTTTTTCTTCTTGTTTCATGGTTTAATTTTATAGGTTTTCTATTTCTTGTTTTACTTCTTCCCAATATTCTGTATCAACAGGAACATACCACACTACGCTTAATATTTCATCTACTGCTATTAATGCACATTGTTTGGCTTTTTCGTATTGTATAAAATAAGATTCTGTTTCTCCATGTTCTGCATCTTCAATAGGAATAATTTCAGCAAACTTATCTACCAATTCTTGTGCTTTTTCTTTTGGTGTCATAGGTTATTTGTTTTGGTTATTTATTTTTTGTTGTAATATTTTATTTTTCCTAATTATTTTTTTCCATTCTATTTTATCTTTTACCCATTCTCCACTTAATTCTGGATAAAATTCAAAAAACATTCCACTCATTAATAAAAGTTGATACTTATTTTTCATATCAATATATGATTTATTCATGGGTTATTTGTTTTGATTATAGGTTTGGTTAAAGTATTTCTCACTTGCTTCATTTGCATCTTCAACACTTATATCATCTTCTCCAATTAAATAAGCGTTAGTATGTGCACTTACTATCTGCTCTTTTTCTTCATCAAGATATAAAGCATCAATATAATTTAATATTCTTGTAGCAGAATGTTCGGATATAAAACCTAATTTTATTTCAATTAAAATATCGTTTCTTAAATTTTGCATAGCTGTTTTCATATGTTATTTGTTTATATTCCAAACTTCTATTGGTAAATACTTTCTACATATATCTGCTGTTAATTGTTGATTTTCTTTTTTAGCATCAGCAGCATCAGCAGCAGCAGCAGCAGCAGCAGCAGCAGCAAAAGCAGCATAAGCAGCAGCAGCAGCAATAGCAACATAAGCATCAGCAGCAGCAGCAGCAGCAAAAGCAGCATAAGCAAAAGCAGCATAAGCAGCAGCAGCAGAAGTATTCAACTCCTCTCTACTTATTTTACCCTCCCCAAATGCGATAGCTGCATCAACAGCTTTAAGGCTTCTTTCGTCTTTCATTAAGTGGCGAACAGTATTGGCACAATGTCCTTTAGATAAAGTTAGTAATCTCAAATCATCAGGATTAGTTCTTTTGAATAGCCACAACAGCCAATCGCCTCTGTGACAGGTAGCATAACATTCTTCCCAAGATTTATTTCCTACCCATTCCATTGCCTTTGGACAAGCATTTAATTTCATTAGTAGTTCTTTCATGATTATTTGTTTTGGTTATAGGTTTGGTTGTAGTAATGTTCTGCTTGGTCATTTGTCCATTGAGTATGTTGATATTTATCAAAAACTCTTTGACCTTCAATATGTGCATCTATTATCTGCTCTTTTTCTTCTTTAAGGTATAAATTATTTATATAATCAAGTATTCTGTTTGCAGCATTTTCGGTAATATAACCTAATTTTTTTTCAATATTTATATCTTCAATTAATTCTTGCATTGCTGTTTTCATAGGTTATTTATTTTATGTTCCAAACTTCTATTGGTAAATACTTTCTACAAATGTCTGCTGTTAATTGTTGATTTTCTTTTTCAGCAGCATAAGCAGAAGCAGCAGCAGCATAAGCAGCATCAGCATAAGCAGAAGCAGCATAAGCAGCATAAGCAGCAGCAGAAGCAGCAGCAGCATAAGCAGCAGCAGCATAAGCAGCAGCAGCATAAGCAGAAGTATTCAACTTCTCTCTACTTATTTTACCCTCCCCAAATGCGATAGCTGCATCAACAGCTTTAAGGCTTCTTTCATCTTTCATTAAATGGCGAACCGTGTTAGCACAATGTCCTTTAGCTAAGGTTAGTAGTTGTAAGTCATCTGGATTAGTTCTTTTGAATAACCAAAGAAGCCAATCTCCTCTATGGCAAGTATTGTAAATTTCTTCCCAAGATTTATCTCCTGCCCATTCCATTGCCTCTGGACAAGCATTTAATTTCATTAGTAGTTCTTTCATGATTATTTGTTTTGGTTATAGGTTTGATTATAATATTCTTCTGCTGGCATATATATACCTTCAATCCCATCAATATAACTGTTGCATATCTGAGCTTTTTCTTCTCCAAGTGCCTCCTTAATTATTTCATCATTATCATAGTAAAAAGCTAAAGCATATAATGAATCACCTGTTTTCATAGCTAACTTTTCAATAAATTCTGTCATTGCTGTCTTCATAGGTTATTTGTTTTTAGTTTACTATTATATCATCTAAGTCAACATCCTCTCCTTGTGTGTGTTTATACACAGTAGTAAAGAACTGACCTAGTAGTTTATAATCTTCATCTATAAAATTACAAAAATCAAATGCAGGTATTGCACCTTTTATTGTAGGTTGAATAACTTTATCGTAATGAGCATCAGGGTCATAATGAAAAATGACATTACCTCTAAATATGTATTTCATAGGTTATTTATTTATATTAAATGTTTTATTGTGAAATATTCTAATTTGATTACTACAATAGTGTTTAACTATTCCCCCATCACATAATACCACGCACCAAATATCATTTTCTAACATTCCACTATCAGTAACATATATAGCATAACCATTTTTATTATCTTCTACTATTACTGGTATTGGTTTATTAAATTCTAACATTTTCATGTTTTTAATATCTGTTTTTAGTAGGTGTTCTTATTTTTATTAATTCTTGTTTTTTATCTGCTTTAATATCTTTAAAAGATATATTACTTCCACATTCACATTTATGAGATGCGTTTTCTTTTTCATTATCCCATATGTAATGCTTCTGTATTTTCTTGCATTTAGGGCATTTATAGGCGGTTGGTAGGTACTTTGCCATGTCTATTAGGGTTTATAGGTTAATTTGTAATTCTTCTCTTGTAAGGGAAAATATTAAGTTCTGTAATTCATGTACATACTTAGGATGGGCTTTTTTAGATATTGATTGACCAAAGTCGTATCCATCTGGTAAAATACCATTTTCCGTATTTTCGAAAAATATTTCTGCATCATCTATGTTATATTGCCAATATTCATATTTTTTAAAATACTTAAACTTCTTACAATTATTGAATATTTCACGTGTTAATGGTATCCCTTGAAATAGCTCATTTTTAGTACTGCTTGATATTTCAATTATCTTATAAGGTACTAATTCACTTGCACCTTCTATTTTGTATGAATTTTCAGCTAATGCTTTAGGTGCTAACACCAAGTTACCTATTCGTAATTCATTGTTATTTATCATAAATATTTATTATTGTTTTAATTAAAGTAACTATCCACCAAGAGAAAGGGATAAGCAAATAGAAAGTAAAGTTTATCTTTTTGTATTGTAAAGAACATCCTTTCATATTTGAGGCATCTAGTATTAAAGAGCCATAATAAAGGAAAATAAAAGGGAACGAAAGAATAAATATTATTTCCATTGTTTTATTTTTTATTGTTTTTTAGTCTTGCATCCATGATTTAGTTCCGTCTGGGTTTTTATCGTAGGTTTTTTTGTCGTTTCCATTAACTAACTTACCTACTATCGGCAATAACATATCAATCTCCTCTTTAGTATACCTACCTTTACCATATACATACTTACCATCCATCCAACCAATCGAACTTCTTTCCGCTAAATTATTACAATATTCTTTAAATGTTAAATATTTCATATTGAATAGTTTTTATTTAAATAATCATCTCCATCAGAATGTAAAGGCTCTAATTCACTTTCAATACATATACCATCCCATTGCCCAGCGAAATAAGCCTTTTTAATTGCTTCTCTACCCTCTCTACTTGCTTTTATTATACTATCCATAAGAGGGGCTAATATCTCATGTAATTGTACTTTATTGTCTGATACAGTAGATAATAATGCCTGTGTATTTACTAATAATTCATAGGCCGGTGTCATTTGTTTTACTTGTTCAGTTGTCATGTGGTTTTGTTTTAAGTTTTATTTGTTTTTTTACTTCTATATAATATCCGTAATTTAATTCAGTATTATCGAAATTTATTACAGTTGGGTTCGATTCTAGTATCTTATCTACTGTTATGTCTGCTAGTTCTTTAGCTAATTCAAATTCATTGTAATGGCTAGGCTTTAATGTGTATTTATTCTCAAAGTTATTTTCAGGTGGTAAGTTCTCCCAAAATTCATTAATCAGGTCATCTGCATATTGTTTTGGTGTTTTCATTCCCATATAGTTTTTGCGGTTGAATAATTATATCCCATCTCATATCCATCTAATATGTAAGGTAGTATGTTTTCAGCATCTTCTACGGTGTCAAACACATAATTGGTAACATTTACCCATCTATACCTAAATAAGCCTTTTTTGAGCATCTGAATAGCATATTGCTTACTTGTAAAGCCTTTAGTATGCAACCATTTTCTTTCCTGTATTCTATATTTACACATTTTAGTTAATTTTAAAAGTTATCGATTCTAGAATTAGAAACGTAATATCTAAAACAAAGGTTATTATACATTATGCTTAATATTCTTTGGCCATCGTTATACTTAGCGATTAGTAGGTTACATTTGCGTTTCTTTTCATCTAAGCAATCCCAAGCCCTAGATGTGTATTCGTCTTTTTTGATAGTTCCTGCATCCTTTAATATAGTTAGATTAGTATTTGCGTTATCATCTATCCATACCTTACTATCTGTCATTGTTATTATAAGATTTACTTTTACTTCATCCTCAAATTCAAATTTTCTATTTTCTACGTTCCATTTACCAACTTGCATATAGTTAGTATTGAATTTGCCGGACTTAGTCTGCGAAAAGCTACCAATCGCCAATAATAAAGTCCCTAGTACCAACATTGTTTTTTTCATAGTTAATCGTTTTGATGGTTAAATTCTGTTTTAGGATAAAAAATAGGTGGGTTATATTCTTCTGTTTTCCAATTATCAATTAGCTTACTTAGTTCTTCAAAACATACCTGATTATATATAATGTAATGATTCAGTTCAGCTATAAACATTTTTTTGTCATCGTCTGGCATTTCTGCAAATGTTGATTTTGTCATGGTTAGTTATTTTTTAATGAATAGTTTTTTATCTACTTCAACATAGTCAAAGTCTATTGGTGTACCCTTGAACATATTATCGCTAATAAGTTGGTATATTCTTGCCGGTGTAACAGGCTTATTTCTCCATCCTATGTAAGTCTTTGCAAAGTCTTGAATAGTAATAAGTTCGTCTGTTGACTTATAGGGTATTTTGCCTTTGTAATTATTTGTTTTTTTAGTTTCCATATTTTTTTTATTGTGATAAAAAATTTTCCCAAGATTCTTTTTTCTCTAATTCGTATAATTTTACTCTTAACTGTTTTATTTTAGCGATGGCAGCGTAGTAATTTTTTGCTTTACCTTCCCTTATTTTGGTAGTAATTGCCCTTATCTGGTATCTTATTTTTTCTTTTGTCATTGTATTTCTGCTATTATTTTATAAATTGTTTTATAGTATCTGTCTAAAATAAATTGGGATAATTGCAACCTATGTTCTATCTTTTCCTTTATTTCTGTATCTGTTGTAAATAACCTTAATGTAGATAGTGAGTCGGCTTTTTCGTAGGTTCTTAACATTTCCTCTGTGTTATCCATTAGAGCCATGTTATAATTATAAAGGTCTAGGTACTTAATAGAACGCTGATGTAGTTTTAAAAGATATTGCGATTTCATTGTTTTTTTATTTTAGCGAATTTACATTCAAATTTCAAATTACAAAATTATAATTAGTTAATCATTTGTTAATGATAGCCTTAAAGTCTTTTCTAAATTTATTCAGGTCAAGCAATTTAAAGCCATTTAAAGGGTTGAAATCAAAACTCCCTGCCGAACATCTATCTATCCAAATAAAACATCCCTGTGAGTCTGTATCCGGCTCAAATTTACCTTCAATAAGTAATTCACCTACTCCAAAATTATCTTTAAAGATTATTTCTAATTTTACTTTCTGCGTACCTACAAAACCGCCAATCTTTTCACAGGGCAATAAGTCTACTATTACTGCTAGTTTTTTGAATAATTCATAAGCCATCGTGTTATTTTCTAGTTCTACGTTCAATTTCATTTTTCTATTGTTTTTCTTGTTATTTTAATAATTGGTTTCTTTAGGTTAAATTTATTTATTACGTGCATCCCACAATGGCACTCAACACATTCATACCTTTCATGTTTGTACTGGTAATCATCTTTAGTAAAAAGATTTATTAGTTTCCAACTGTGTTTGTGAAATAAGTTTCTCATTGTTTTATTTATTTTGTTGATAGTATAAAATTCCAATAAATACGGCCAAGATAGCAACGGTCAATGATACGAAAGAAAATACAATTTGTAAGTTTTGCTCTATCATTTTACTTAATTTGTATGTTTTCTAAAAAGTTGTAAAATTCATCGTAATAATCATCAAACATATTTTGCGCCTCTTCTGTGAAAGAAATACTTTCATCCTCTTCGTTTTCTATATATACTAGGCTAATATCTTTAAAGGTATTTTCTACTTCTCTGGTTGCTAGTTCACTTGCTACTTCTACAATGTTTATTTTTATTGTTGTGTTATCCATCGTTTTTTAGTTTTTTTTAGTTTATGAAAAAAGATTGGTTATTTTTTGATAATTCAATAAGACTTTCCGCCATCTGTATTTGTTCATCATATATCTCGAAGGCTCTTTTTATTGCTGCCTCTTCCGTTTCGTAACCTGATAAGGCATAACCATCGAACCATATCATAAATTTGTAATCAGTATTTTTGTTGTAAGATATTGAACAGAATTTTTTTCTGCCTTTTTTTATCAATACTTTGCCTTCTTCTCTTTTTAATGTTAATGGTATCATGTTTTTTTAGTTTTTTTGTTTGTTCAAAATTAGTGTTTTATTTTCAAATTTATAGTTAAAAGTTAGTTAAAAAGATACATTTGCTGCTCATTATAATAAGGATATATATCAGTACTTAGAAAGTCTATAATTTTATCTCTTTTATCCATTGTATCTATTTTTATTACTATTGTGTTGGGTGCGCTATTAATCAGTTCTTCTTTTAGTTCTTCTTTCATTTCATCATCTGCTATAATAGTCTTTACAATGTTACTTTTTTGTTTCCAATCTAGCCTGTCCAAAAATATATGCATCAGGGTCTCTTCATCAAATCTTTCTAGTGCTGCGTCTATTACGGTCTGTATTTTGTTTCTTTCGTTGGTAGTTAAATAGTTTTTCATGTTTTTAGTTTTTTTAGTTAATATTTTTAATTGATTCTAATTTGTTTACTAATTTTTGTCTCTGCTCTTTTTTATCATTTAAGAAAATAGCTAGTATTTTCAGCGCATAGTTTTCCGTTATTTCGCTTTTCAGTTCCTTTGTTACTCTGTTTTTTTTGGCTAGCATCGGCATGAACATGCTCTCAAAACTTAAATTTTCCATCGTTTCGTCTATTTCTTGCTGGCTTAAGTCCTCAACAGTAAGTAATAAATTACATTTAACGTTTCCATTTACTACTGACATTGCAAACTTGTCTAGCTCATTTATTTGTTTGTCAATGTCTTTTATTTTTTCGAATATCTTTGTAGCTCGTTCTAGTTCTCTAATATTCATATTTTTAGTTTTTTAATAGTTAGATTTTAATACACAATAGTTACCTTCAACCTTTAAATAGTTCTTGATTGCTTTAAATAGTTTTTTCATTTTTTTTAGTTTTTAGTTATTATTTTTTGCGAATCTGAATAAAAATACCCTTTCTTCTTTACTGTATATAACTTCCATTTTGGTTGGGTACATCTCATTTGTGCTTACCGTTTTTTCGTTAAATTCTTCCGGCATATCGTACCTTATTTTATCAATGTTTGAGGCTGCATAATATCCCAACCAAAAACACACAACAGTAATTAAAGGCCAAAAATTAAATTTTTTCATGTTTTTTTGTTTTATTGATTATCAGGGTACATTATTAAATTTTTGCAAAATTCATCTCCGTAAATTTGTTGTAAATATCCCTTTAGCCTTTCTTTTGCGCCTTCTATATTTGAGGCTCTTATTATTTCATAGAATGTACTCCATTGGGTAGTAAAATAATAATTTATTTTAAATTCTTTTTGTTGTTGTGTTTTCATGTTTTTTAGTTTTTTATTTATTCAAAATTAGTTTTTTATATTCAAATTTATAGTTAATGAACCGTTAATGTATTAATCAAAACAAAAATTTTCACTTTCTATTTTATTTGTATTTTTATTGATGGTTTTATAATAGTAGCCCGATACTGTTGTATTATCTTTCCTAAGTACTTGAATTTGACACTCATAAAATAAATAGTTGGTAGTATCTCTTTTTAATATTGCCGGTAAGTTATCATTAATAAAATTAGGCTCTCCACCTACAAACCTAAAACTATTATACCCTTGATTGTACATTTTTGGTAGGTCTATATCTGATTTGCAAATAAACGGTTTAAAATAATCATGATAAATTTCTTGCTTTCCTGTGTATGTTATTTTTATTGTTTTCATTTTATTAGTTTTTTATAGTTTATTAATAAAAGAATTCTTGTTTAAGTTGTGAACCTTCAAAAAAACTTTTTAAGTCTTTTTTACTTACTTTTTCTGCTCTATTATTCCAAAAATGATTTATTTTAAAATATCCTTCTCTCATATCGTTTTCTTTTACGATTGCGTTTAAATCTTCAATATTACAAAAAAATTGCTTTCCGGTACTTGTTATTATTTGGTACACTCTTAAATTGTTGTCTATTGTTGTTTTCATTTTATTAGTTTTTTATTAATGATTTAAAAAAGTAGAGGTATATTATAATAACTCTTCTAATTGTATTTTTATCGCTTGTATATCTTCATTAGTTAAGCTATCATTCCATTTTTCCTGCAATAATTCAATATTTGATAATATTTCTTCTCCTTTAATATATACGTACATATTTACAACTTTTTCGCTTTCTGTCAAGTCTGTTTTAACATCGCCAAAATTAAATTCCTCGTATTCTTTTATAGTATCAATGGCCGAAAATATCCCAACATTTTTTATCAACCATTGCTCGGCCTCATATCTACCTATTATAAAATAGTCTGTATTAAATAATTCATTGTGTAAGTCGCAACCATATAAGCCCTCATTGGTATTTTCTAAGTTGTTAATAGCATAACATAAAATGTCTGTGTTGTGTGTTGTTTGTGTGTTCATGGTTTTTTGTTTTTTTTTTGTTTAAAATTGTTTGGTAAAATTAAGGGTTATTTTTATTCAAAATTCAAATTTATATTTAATAATTCGTTAAGGTTTAAATATTATCAGCAAACATAAATAACATAAATAACACTACTATTATAATAACTATTAACGTGGTGCTTGTTGTTTCTTTTTTCATGGTTTATTTTTTTTATTGGTTAATACGGTATCGCTGCATTACTTGTATAGAATTTTATATTGATGCTATCAGAAAATCTTATTTAAGTATAATCTTCCATCTACATCATCAGGATGCAAGTCAAAACCTTGTGATGTAAAAAATTTTTGTAATTCATCATCGGTTATTGTTTCGTCTTGTGGATAAGCGTAAAAAGAAATCGGCAAGTTGTTTTCTATTGCTATTTCTTTAACTTTATTTATTAATTTTTTGCCTGTACCAATCCTTTGTTTCAATACTTTTATGTTTTCTATAATTAACTCCCCATTTTCAATCGCATATTTTAAACATCCGTTTTCGTCTTTTATTTCGCCACTATATTCGTATTTGAATAAATCATAACAATTTAAATTTAGCGGTAATGTTCTTTTAATTACTGTTTTCATTTTATTAGTTTTTATTGGTTAATACGGCATATCTGCCGTTTCGCTTATTTAAAGCTCATCAGTTAACCTTTATGCAATACTATTATACCTAACGTAAAGTAAGTTATATGATAACCCTTAGCGATTAAATTCATACATTCATCGTAATAATTTAAATTTTTTGATGTGTCAATTGTTAGTGTTTTCATGTTATTTGTTTTTTTATTGGTTATTTAATTTGATAGAACAAAGATAATACATTCTATTTTCAAATTCCAAATTTATAATGTTAAAGTGTTGTTAAAGGATTAACCCTACCCCCAATACCCCAACAACAAAAAACAAAACAGAATATATCCCCAACTAATAAGCCCAAACAGATAACTAACATAAAGTACTAGCAACTTAATTAAATAGGCTAGAATAGGCTAGAATTGCGCAATAG
>Ga0208877_1000063_pt1 | contig 41489 bp, 56 predicted proteins | sample CryBogCBH29Jun09_FD_184624 | JGI IMG/M metagenome (GOLD analysis project Ga0208877, IMG submission 184624) | Freshwater microbial communities from Crystal Bog, Wisconsin, USA - CBH29Jun09 (SPAdes) | ecosystem: Environmental > Aquatic > Freshwater > Lake | place: Crystal Bog, Wisconsin, USA...
AGCCTGAGCCGTGAACGATTCCAGAGCAATGAGCCTCTCCATCTCCTCAGTCGAACTAAGTTGTGGGATGCCCTCAGCGAGAGCAGATTCCACAATCTCAGGCGATGTTGGAAGAGCAGTGGCTATAGTCTCAAGGTTGAAGTTTGTTTCACCTTCAAAGCCCAGAGCATCTGCCTTGGCATTGAAGAGTTTCTCCATCCAGCCGTGAAGGTTAGGATGTTTACGCCACGTACCAAACTGAACGAACCCAGCTTCCTCATTACAGAAGAACTCTGTGTTCTTCGAATTACTTGTACTTGCAAACATCATCTGGTCTAAGCCCATGATATCTCCTTACTTGTTTTGTGTTGTTCCCTACTTGGGAGTGCCCTAAGCTAGAATCGAACTAGCATACTTCATCACCAGACTAGGGCTGCTGTATTACCAGCGGTTGTTGTCGTACTTTAGACGGTTACTGATTGTGTTCTCGTTGGCTTCGACCTTGTGAACGTAACTAGCAAAGGTAGTAGAACTACCGCTACCAGAGAGCAGAGCACGACCTGATGCAGCCATGCCTGCAAGATTGATTGCAAACTGTTCAAAGTCAAGGTTGAGAGTCGGGTCTGGTGAGTTGGCGTGCTTGTTGAATGCACTGGCGTCACCGCCGAGTACGTTCAGGTCACTCTCGACACCAGCGATGCTGTTGTTGCTCAGGTCAATCGCGAACTGAGAGAGGTCATTAGCTGTCTTCTCTACAGTTCCGAGTGCACTGTGCTTCCATGCATTGTACTGACTCGCAGTCGATGCACTAGCTGGAATGATTGGCAGAGCCAAAGATACCGCAGCAACTACACCGATTAGCTTCTTGATGTTACTCATTTTATTTTCCTTATTTTATGTTGTTCCCTACTTGGGAGCACTCCGGATGGGAATCGAACCCATCAACTTCATTGCCAAACCGGAGTTGACTAGACTATTCGTCTAAGTCGATGATCGTAAATGCCGGATCATCCATGTGTTCAACCAACTGATCTGCTACTAGTTGAGAGTCGCTAAGAACTTTCTCAGTCATGTTGAGCACTTCATTAATTACCTGTGTGGCCTTCTCCTTAGTCAGACCAAGAGTGTTGCCTTCGGCATCCACACCACCAGTAACAATGATATCACCTGCAATGAAGTCAGTCATACCATACTGGATAAACCAGAGTGCAGTGCCGAATGCATTGAGATCTGGGGAGTCAGTCAACTTACCCTCGTCGTCAATCCATACGTCTACACCTAGCATAGGGATGCGCACACAGTCAATCCATCCACCGCCAGTAGCTTCTTTGATTGTCTCGTAAGAGTTGGATTCATCGAACTCCACAATCTCAACCATAGTGCCAGCGGCATCAGCTTTGATAGCATATTTCATATTGTTTCCTTACTTGTTTGGGTTGGGTGAGCCCGTTGGGTGGGGTGGAGCTCATACCCTACTGCGATACTACTTAGGCCATTCCATCTTCTTCAGTTTGCCACCGAAGACCAAGTAGCCTGCTGGGACTGGGTCACCAAGTGACCAGGTTGATGGGTCAAAGACTGGCTCAATCTCAGCCTGAATCTCTTCCACCATCTCGACCATAGACTGCAGTGCTTCCTGCCGTTCAACAGACTCTTCCTTCATCTTCTGCAGCATTGCGCTGATGTGCTCAGGAACAGTGATGATGTCCTCATCTGTAGGTGCTACGTACTTGCCATCATCAGTGAGGTCAATCTCCAAAGGCAGAGACTCAACGTGTGATGCAACGTCGAACTCCTCAGTGGTGTCGAGCATGCTCATGGACTCAGCCAGGTCACTTGCCAACTTGAGCCATGAGTCCATCTTGGACACAGACTCATCAACAGGTGCAGGCACGACGGACACAACTACAGGAGCTGCGCTGGATGCAGAGTTAGCCATCCATTCAGCTTGCGTAGTGTAAATGCCATCAAAGTACATGAGTGAACGACTGTCAGGTGTGGTGGTGCTCAGCAACATAGTTACGAGTAACTTACGTGCATCCTCCTGTCCAAGACCAGACGCGTTGCTCATCTCAACCAGCTCGGCAATCTTCTTCTTGGCCACAATGTGGTCAGCAAAGAAAACGCGTCCGATTACCTGTACAGCACGAGACTTAGGGTCTGCGCTGTTGAGAGGCTGACGAATGTCAACCTGACAGAGCGAACCCGGTGTCTCCTTGTACACAGTGAATGCAACGTCCACTAAGTCACGGGTGCGGCTGGAGTTCCAACCTTTCCCATCCTTACTAGCAACCCACAAAATGTCTTTAGACATACTGTGTTTCCTTTCTTACTTTTGTGTTGTTCCCTACTTGGGAGCGCTTCAAGCTAGAATCGAACTAGCATACTTCACCACCAGGCTGAAGCTACCTTACTACTTAATACTCACCGTCTTTGATTGCCTTACAAAGAATGTGAGTATACGACCAGGCATCCTGATCTTGTTGTGCGAGCAGAAGCATCTCGATATGCGTTAGCATCTCAATAACTTCCTGACGTGGGATATCAGACATGGCACAACCCACTCTCGATTAAAGAATGAGCTGTACGACCGTAGTGTCCTTGCAGACTCCAGGCCATGCCAGTGTCGATAAGCTGTTGGAATAGCTTAATGGTTTGTTCCTCATCAAGCTCATCCTGCTCGTACATTATAATTTGGGTTGTTAAATCCATACTGCCTTACTTCCTTTCTTACCAGGCGCGGCCTTCAATGGTCGCGTATGGGCTATTGCTCGGTGGGTCTGGAAGAATGAACGGCACCTTACTTACCGTATCAATCAACCAGTTTAATGACTGTTCCTCTGTCATTGCTAGTTGCCAGAGGATTGTAAGCACACAGTCAACAAAATCTTTAGCTTGCCATGCGCTCTTGAACTCTTTTGTTACCAAGTTTTTAAAGCCACGTGGAGTGCCGTCAGAGATGTTAACTTCAAGAACAGCGTTCTTATTGAGCACTGAACTGTGGTAACGACCAGCATGGACTACAAGCTGTATCTTCTTGTCACCTAGGTTGAATACCTTACCAACCTTGGTAGTCCAAGCGTACTCGTTACGACGCTTACTCCAAGTTACTTGTCTTGCCATTTGGGTTGTTCCTTTCTTATTGAGTACTGCGTACTACAGGAAGTCAAGTCGCAAGGACTTGTCAACCTCTCGGTTTGATTGGGACACGAGCTTCTCAGCGTGGCCAGAGAGAGTCTCAAGGATCTCCTCCTTTGTACCTTCGTTGTCACCAATGAACTTGCCTTCGACAGCATCGAAAGCAGTAGCTCCGCATTCTTTTGCCATGCGCTCAATCATTTCTTGGAAGAAGTGGTTAAACGCAGCAAACTCAACCGGACTATCTAGCTTAACAATAATGCGGAGTTCACTATTGTCGTCGTTAGTCATGCCTTGTATTTCCATGGTAATGCCTTTCTTGTTTGGGTTAGGTGGGTCCGTTTGTAACAAGGTGGAACCCATACCTTGCAACTTTAAACTGTGCTGACAGTGACTGAGTAAGCTTCCCAATCTGCTCCTCTATTAAGGCTTCGGGTACCTATATGAGCTTCCCCTCATACTGAGTCCGTGTTTGCATCACATAGCACTTTGCTGTTCATGCAAACACAAGAGAGGGGGCAGTTTTCCAGTGGTCTTACCCAGGACCACCCTGGTTCCTTTGTATCATAACAACCAGGAAGTATTAGTAAGCTTACGGATTACACCGGATACATTGAGGCAGTAACTTCCCCTTCATTGATTAGGTCTCAGGCATACCTATGCAAGCTTCCCCTTGCATTGAGTGTGTTAACTTATAATCTCATAGGATCATATTCCGGTACATCATAAGTAACAACAGCTCCCGTACACACAACAAAGCATGTACGGGATCGCCAGCTAAGCTAGCGCAGCTACCACGTTTTCAGTCGGTGGCCGTGACTATAAGGGGACAGGTTTAAGGAGTTCCTCCGATCCTACATGAGCTTCCCCTCATGCTGAGTGTGTAAGGGTGGTTTTGTTCCTTGTCCTAGTCTTCGTATTACAGACTGTGTCCCTCGTCTTCCCTCCAACCAATACAACAGCACCTACATGAACCATGACAGTTCATGTAGGTTAGGCACACTCACGTAGTGCCACCACGCCTAGGCATGTTGCATTATACCTAGATTGTAAAGCCCTCTAACCTATTTAGTAGGGCTATGGAGATGCAACAACAAGAAAGAAAAGCACTCTCGCATACTCACTGAGTAGGCAAGAAGGCTTTACTTACTTGCTACTCAACCGAGTTGACTGCAAGGAGTCGACCCACCAACTCAACGACGTTGCTAAGCAAGTCAGTGAGCTTAAGGCTGATCTCCTTGGAAGTCTCCAGGTCAGGTGCAAGAGCAGCAAGCTCTTTCATCGTAGCGACCTGGTCACGCAGCTTTTGTAGCTGTTCTTCCATGGTTGTTTCCTCTTTCTTTTTGTGTTGTGCCATCAGTTAAAGGCCGATGGCTTCGCCTCGTAGTGAATAGTCCGACGAAAGACTACCCACTGAAGTAAGTCAACTCTTACCAAGCATGTTGAGTAAAGATGTTAGGCGTTGCCCTCAGTGAAGTGGTCCTGGTGTCCACACGTTTCCGTGGTACCATCGCACTCATCAGTGTGAGAATCGTGCAGGGCAAACGGAGCACCGATTACCTTGATAGCTTCTTGCTGAATCATGCGATAGAAGTCGTTGATGTGCTCAACGGTCAACGAAACACCAGAAACCATACCGGTAGCAACTCGCTCGTACAAGTCTTCCTTGAACTTGATAGCCTTAGCTACTGCCTCAGGGTTGTCTGACTCAAGGTCGCCGTGCAAAGCAATGACTGAGTTAGCCATGTTGGCAAACGGTGCAACAATCATTGCCAGCATCTTACCCCAGTCCTTAACCTTCTCAAGAAATTCAGCGTGCTCAATGCGAGCGTGCGCCTCATCACCTAGGTCGAGGTCAAGTCCGTTGAGGTTGAATTCTTCCTCTGACATTCTTACTCTTTTCTTTTGGGTTACAGTATCCAACTTGGATACACTGCAATACTTCGTACTGCATGGTACTCAGGGGACCGCTTGATAGATCCCCTGAGTTGCTAGCTTATATGATGCTAGCGAACAATTAGGTTAGAGTCGGCCCAGCAGTGCGTCGCGTACACGACCAGCAGGACGGTTGATAAGACGACCGGCCTTGAACTGCTTCACTGCGTCTGCCACACTTGGGATCATAATGATCTTGTGTTTCTTGACGAGCTTGGCACACTGCTTGGACAACTCATCGTTGTAACCGTTACGCATACCGGTAACCTGACCGTCAGTAACCCAGACGATGTCTTCACCACGGTGACGGTGACGGATAGCCCAGGTAAGAGCTGGTCCGTCGACACCGTTGTTCTGACCACCGATGTTACCGATGTCCTTGACACGCCAGCCACGGCTCGCAAGCACCCAAGCGTTAGGCTCAGGTGCGTTGTTGCAGTCGCTGTACGCAAGGATCACAGCAGCAGGTGCTGCGTCGACGATGGCTTCGATGTCTTCTTGTGTCAGGCTCATGGAACCTGAGATGTCGATGACAACGATACCACCCTTGACACGAACCTTGGTGCCAAAGACACGGCGCTGAGGGTCAGTCAGCATGCGTGAAGGATAAGCGATACGACGACCGGAGGTCATCGCACGACGCTTACGGTGCATGTAACCCTTGACCTCAACCAACAGTGGCATCGTGTCACAGACACGAAGCTCACCGAAGCCAGAACCATCCTCGGGATGGTCGAACTCAAAGTCGTCAGGCAAGTCATCCTCCAACTCCATCTCCTGCTTGGAAAGCTTCCCATGCTCGGAGAGATCCTTGGGATCAATCTTGCCGTATTCCTGAGCACGCTTCTCTTCCTTCTCCCGCATGCGTTGCTTCATGTCATCAGGTGCACGGTATGCATCTGACAAGTAGTTGCGAACAGCAGAAGCAGCGTAGAGGGTGTTACCGAATCCCTGTGGCCCTTCGATACCGTTACCGAAGTTAGTCGGTACAGTACTGCCGAGCTGGGATGCGGAGCCACGCAACGTGCTAGTGAGTTCCTTGTTGAGCTCACGCAATCGCTTGGACCACTCAGGATTCACAGACCGAACGCCACTCGCGAACGAGTCAAACGCTTTGGTGTTGTGAACCTTGAGTGTGTACTCAACTGCCTGGTCCCATGACTGGGGCGTGTTGGCAGTAGCGAGGCGCTTACCAATGGTCTTCTCTGATCCATCAGGCTCTTGCACAAGGCCAGAGACCTCAGCAAACTTCTCTGTAATAGCAGAAATACGAGCAGACTCAGCCGCACGAAGGATACCTTCCGTGATGCCTTGAGAGTCGTAGTAACCAGCCATCTTAGAGTAGATGTTGGGATCAGTAGGAGAACACCGGAGCTCAACGAGATTCTGAAGCTGAATCCGCTGGGAAAAGCTGTCCCCCGTAAGGGGGACAGCCAGAATCCCTGCAGCGAAGTCTACTCCAGAACCGAACTGGCCTGGTGTGGGCTCGATGTGCCACTCGATTGGAGCCGCAGCGATGTCCTCACGGAATGAGGACACCACGTTGGGCAATGGAATGGAGAGATTCTCTTCCATGCTCATTAGGCCACCGTGAATTCGAAGTTCGGGGTCAACGTACCGACGGACAGTGCACGGACAATGTTGACAGCCTGTTCCTTACCGAAGATAAGGTCAGCTGCCTCAGGTACCGTAAAGTGACCACCGGAAGCGAGACGGTTGAACTCGTAGAACGCACGGAGCGATGCACGCTGACCGATGTCACCAGCAACCATCGTAGCTGCGATCATACGCAGTGACTCTGGAAGAGCCATCAACGCAGCTGGGTGAGCAGCGTTGACTTCGATAGTCAGTGGGAAACGGTCCTTGAGTGCAACGGGCAGGTCGCGAGGATCCTCGATGTTCGAGGTCATTACAACCGAGAACCCGGGCTGGGGACGAACTACTTCCCCAGTGTCGGGACGGGTGAATGACGCCGAGTCCACGGTGTCAGTGAATGCGAGGAGCTGGGCGAACACGTCGCCACCGGCCTTGTCGATCTCGTCAATGACGAGGCGAGAGCCGCGCATCCAAGCACGCAAAGCAGCACCAGGGAGGAACTCGAAACCACCGCTTGAGTTGGGCATGAAAGCGCCCGACACGTCGGCTGAAGTCATGTCCTCAGTGCAGATGAGACGCTCGGAACCGTTGGGACCGACGCCGACCGTGAGGCCGGAGTACGTCTTGCCGGTGCCGGGACGACCGTAGAGGATGACGCGGTCTGTACCAGACAGCATCGCCTTCTCGAGGTCGATGTAGCACTGAGGGATGGGCATGCCTTCGTAGGTTGCTTCACTCATGATATTTCCTTACTTTCTTGTTGTTTTGGGTTTGTGATCCGTGTAATTGATGGCAGCATAACTAACCAACAGAGGGACCGAAGTCCTTTCTCCCACAATGGGACAGGTGCTGGACGAATCAACACATCCTGTTTGTTGCATGATGCGTGTAATGCATCGCGGAGTATGGGGGAATCGAACCCCCACTGCAAGTTCTTACTTGAGCAACCGTTTACTCCACCTGACTATTCTAAGCTAGTCAGAGTTGTTGTACTACTTGATGGCACGCACCAGAACGGTGCCAGTCAGGTCGTTGAAGTTCATGCTGGCGTAGCGGTAGCCACGCTTCTTCGCTTCAGTGGTGAACCGACTGCGGATGGTCTCACGGTTGTACGCACCGTAGTCACGAATTTCGAAAGCCAATTCGTTGTACGTCACGCGGTGTGAGTGGCCATCCAGTACAGAGTCGAACCAAGGAGCCATGTAACGCCAGCTGTTGTAGCGACGACCAGACTTCTTGGACTTAGCCTTGGGCTTGACCTTCTTGGTGACAGGAGCCTTTGCTTTCGCAGTCTTGACTTGTGTGGTTGCCGTTGCCGTTGCGGGCTCTGGCGTGTCGAAGGACTCGATGAGTTCGAGAACCTGGATGACTTGACCACGGGTAGCTGGACGACCAAGAACATTGTCTGTAACTTCCAGGATGTTCTTGATGGTTTCGCTCATCTTACTGTTCTGCATGGTAATGCCTTTCTTGTTTGGGTTAGGTACTGCTTTTACTACAGGTACAGGAACTTCCTGCCCCGAGAGATACCCAAGGCTGTCGTCCGACTTGGATATCTCTCGCAGCAACCGAGTGACAATAACTTATAGTTACTGCCACTCGGTGCCCGTTAATACTTAGGAGGCTTTCTAGTAACCGATGCAACCACGACGAGGGGCATTACGCAGAGCTTCCTCTGCCTCCTTACCACGAAGCACCTTGAACTTGCCTGAAGCCTCTCCTTCCAAAAGGAATTGCTTCATTACTTCCGCAAACTCAGGGTCAATTTCTGGCTCTGGTGTGTCTGATGAAATCCTCATTGTTATTCTCCTTACTATTTGGGTTAGGTGGGCCCGTTAAGGGTGGAACCCATACCCTACTGCATTACTACAGGTTACAAACGCTATCGTCTGCTTCCCACTCGGGGAAGAAGCCATTGTTGCGCTTGTAGTACCACACAGCTACACGGGACTGCTGATCACCAGTTGCTAGCGCAGCTGATGATGGCAACCCACGCAGTTGCGTAGCCGCATACCACCATATGTACGGTGTAAACTGATACCAACCAGCAGCGTGGCTGTGTATTTCAACAGACCGCACGTGGTTTCGGCTTTCGTGATAACGAATGCAAGCAAATTTTACTTGCACTGCCATCGGCAATTGCCTTGTAGCATCAGTAGCATCAGGCCATGTGGCTGACGTGTCGTATGCACTCGTGCTCCATCGTTGCAGCGCAGGGATTAACCTGTGCTTTGGCTTAGGCGGGTGTGCCAATGGTTGACTGTCAATCCACGCTGTAAGCACCGTAGGAGATATAACCTCCACTGGATACTTAGGCGTGTTGACAGCAACGCGTGAAGCAGAATGAACATGGGGTTGCCCATATCCAACTGGATCACTCAGTGGCACAACCACTGTTGCTGTAGCAACGAAGGCGGCACAAATACATAGCTTGCGCAGTGTACTCATGTACCTTGCCTCCTTACTTTAGGTTGTACTGCATTTCCCTTGCGGGAGCACCCCAAGATGGAGTCGAACCATCTTACCTCACCACCGACTGGCTGGGGTAACCTTTTAACGACTAGTCTTCGTCGCGTTCAAGCTCTTTGGCGTAAGCGTCCCAAGCAGCTTGCGTCTCAGCTTTTGTCCAAACTTTGACTGCGTTAGCACCTACTGGGATAGGACGATTGATGTGAAGCTGCAACTCGTCATTGAACATCTCGTCCAATGACTGGCGGGGCTCGTAGACTTCAACAACCAACCAGGTGGTAGTGCATGTACCATCCCAAGCTGAGAGGTAGAAGCTCATGCCGAACTGGTTGTCGTTGTCAGTCACCACGGTCCACCTGAGAGGGTGATCTTTGTCACGGTGTGAATTCCGTGCAAAGTTTACCTTCTCAACAGCCTCAGACTGTGAGCTGAATAAACCGTAGAACTCGGGGTTGCTACGGTGATTGCCGATTACCATGAATTTACTCATGATACTTCCTTTCTTGTTTTGGGTTTCCCTTACGGGAGTGCATCAGAGAGGAATCGAACCCCTCAACATCGTCACCAGACTGATGCTGTACTGCTAGAACTGCGGGAACCCGTCACGTTCCTGATCATAGATGCGAACACCTTGATTGAACATGACGTGGTTGAACGTGGCCTCGATACGGCGCGGGGAACACCGTTGCTCGATAGATACAAGCAGCCCTTCAGCAACTTGAACTTTGAAACCGGCGCGGAGACTCAATTTAGTATCAAAAAGCAACTTAGTAGCACTCTGTCGGTTAGCACGAGCAACAGTATCAATGAGCTCCCAGAGTCCACTAGAGACACCACGAATGGTAGCGACGGAGAACACATCAAGGTCCTCCACCACAGCCAAGTGAACGTGGTACGTCAACAGCTCCTTAGCTAGAGGCAACGTTAGACTCCCGTTGGTTGGTACCTGGTAGTTCCAACAGTGCCTATCTAGCGATGATACATGTGGCATACTTACTCCTTTGGGTTACGGAACAGCCAGGGTGGCATGTCCCTTTCATACACAAACCACACACCCAACCAACCCTATATACAAGGGTGAGATTGAGTTGAAGTTTGTATACGAAAGCAACCTGCCATATAACTTCAGATAAATCTGAAGACAGAAAGCCTTGCATGTGTGTAAACACATGTCCGAAAATCACACAACACCCCTACGAAGAAGCCCCCCACGAATAGCTTATTAGGCTACGCATGAGGGGCCACTTCAATAGGTTAGGAATGTTTCACGTGAAACATATATCGATACGATATATATAGTACTAAGTTAGACTAAGTTAGACTAAGTTATTTCACATGAAGAGGGAGGCAGCGTATGTATCCCATTCATCCTTAGTAATTGTCCAAGGACCGCCCTCATCAAGGAAGCTACGAAGCTTTGCCTTAACTTGGTCTAAGCTAGATGTTTCACGTGAAACATTTTCTTTAGACATCAAGTGGCAAGGCACGGGGTTATCCCCATAGCAATGGTTACAGAGCTTCACTTTGGCCTCAGGATTTTCTTCCGCCTCTATGGACTCAGACTCCTGAGCCTTACGCTCAGCCAGTGCTGCCTCCCAGATATCATCTGTCATAATGATTTCCTTTCTTACTCTTTGGGTTATTGGTTAATGCTTCACAGCATTGCCCCCCACCTAGGTTATGAACCCAGGAACTTCGACTCATGTCTGGGGGTGATGGTTTTGTTAACTCAGACCATCAACTGAGTTACTGCGGGTACTACTTGGTTGCTGCCTTTGATGCTGCCGGGATGATCGACAGGATCTTGTCCTGCATTGACTTCATGCAGGTGTAGAACAGCTTCTGCTGAGCTGCGTTGCGCTTGGAAGCAATCTTGCCCTCCAAGTGGAACTCACGACGAACCTCGCGGCTCATGGCCTTGAGCACCTTGTGGTACTCCAGCAGGGTCTGGTTCTCCTTGTTCTCCTTGAGGTGACGGAGAGCGAAGTCGTAGAGCCTGCTGTCGAGCAGCCACACCTGAACAGGCTTACCGTTCTCGAGGAAGTGGAACATACCCTTCGACAGGTCGTCCACGTACAGCTCGAGCTCGAGACCGAGTCCGAAGACAACAGACTCGTTCTTGACGCTGCCGGTAGCACCGTTGTTGATGTAGAAGTCCTGCTTCTCGACCATGAAGTAGGCGTCGCCCGTGGCCGGAGTGATCAGGTCGCTGACGATCTTGAGCGACGTACGAACTGAGTCGTAGTTGCCCTTGAAGACGTCAGCGTTGCTGACCACGCGGGTGGGGTCTGCCTTGAGCTCAGCGAGCACGGACTCCATCTTGGTCGCGTACTTGATCTGAGTGGCAGTCAGGTAGTCGTACACGACGCCCTGCTTGTAGCCACCTGCTTCAATCGCACGTGCGATGCCGGTGCCCACGAACTGCTTCGCCGGTGATCCGACGAGAGCGATGAGCTGGACGGCGTCGATGTGAGCGACGGACGTGATGGAGCTGGATGCTGCTGGGATCGTCGTGGCTTCGAAGACCTTGTCGGCCTCCGCAGTCGCAATGAACTCAACAGTGTTGTTGTAAGTAGCCGACATGGCTACCTCCTTTTGGGTTAGTGTTCGTTTTGGCAATCTGCCCAGGATGAACTTCCTGTTGTCTGGTTGCGGTGTTTCTCCATTGCTGGACAGGTGCGATACTCCAGACTTTCCGCCTGCAGCTGACTTGCGTCAACCTACGATTAATTTATTTATACAGGTCGGTCGAGAACATCCTGTTGTTGCGTGGGCAGTTTAAGGACATACCCAGGTCCGTACTGCTTACTACATGATGCGTGTAAAGCATCGTGCTCCGAGGTAGTTATGAGCTACCTAACTTCGACACATGTCCGGAGCTGGGGTTGTCCCTACCCCTTAGCGGCTACGCTTGATCTCGAGACCGAGAGCCCGCGTGACTTTCCGCTGTTCTTCCTCCGAGCGGAAGGTGTTGACGATGATGTCAGGACGCACCATCTTTCCTCCCTCGAAGCGTACGGATGCCTTCTCACCAATGGTGAAGCCAGCAGGGACAAAGGTACCATTCTTAGACATGGTAACTTCCTTTCTTGTTTGGGTTAGGTTAACGTCTCACGACGTGGTGGATGGGCAGGGAATCGAACCCTACCCACCCTGTACTGCTTTACTGCACTGAGGACCACCTCAGTTACTACTGAACCTCGCCGCGCTTCTTCTTGTTGCGAAGAATGTGCGCCTCAAGAGTCTTCTGCTTGCGGAGCTTGTTGGAAGCCGTGCGCTTCTGCATGGCCACCTTGTCGCTCTTGCGCAGGTTCTTGGTCTTCGGTGCTGGCATAATGCCTTCTTTCTTTGTTTAGGTTAGGTGAGCCCGTTGGGTGGGGTGGAGCTCATACCCCTACTGCATTAATTCGAGTGCTCAGCCTGACTGAGCAACTTGCGGGCTGTCCGCTTGGTCCAAGCATCGGCCACTATTAAGTTATAGTGGACTGCATACCATGGAGCTTGGAAGTTCCATAGCCGACGCCAACTGAAGTACACACCGTCTTCAGTCATTGTCGGCTACCTTCTTCACAGGCACAGCCTGGAAGTAGTGGTCGGCACAGACGAACTCATCACGTGTGCCAGCGAACTGGCTACGCATGATCTCACCTGCGTTGGAACAATTGGTGTAGCCACATGGACGGTACGCCATTGCTATCTCCTTTGTTGTTGTTGGGTTTCCCTTGCGGGAGCGCCCCGGGTGGGAGTCGAACCCACCCTACGACCATCAGGGCTGTACTACTTACTGCTCAGCCTCAGCAGCTTCGTACTTAGCCTCAGCAGCCTCGAGCTTAGCTTTAGCAGCGTAGTACTCAGCCCAAACAGCCTCGAGCTCATACTTAGCAGCCTTGTACTTAGCCTGAGCAGCCTCGTACGTAGCATTAGCAGCGTTGAGCTCAGCCTTAGTAGCAGCGCGCTTAGCCCAAGCAGCGTCGTACTTAGCCTCAGCAGCCTCGAGCTCAGCAATAGCAGCTTCGTACTTAGCCGTAGCAGCGTAGATCTCAGCCCAAGCTTCGTCGTACTTAGCCAAAGCAGCCTTGATCTCAGCCAAAGCAGCTTCGATAGTTGTTGCTTCCTTCATTGTTATCTTTTTCCTTTATTTGGGTTTGGGTACTGCGTGCTCACCCAGGGGATCGAACCCTGAACATCGTCGCCATATGACGATGAGCGGTACTGCTCTAGGCAAGAACCGAGACAAGGTTGCATAGTGCCCAGATGCAGAAACCAGCGATAGCCAGACCTGCAGTCGTGAGTACCATGAAACCAGCCGCAAACATGAACTTCTCGCCCATGTCGCGCAGGTCGTATGAGTAGCGTGAACGCATTGTCTCACCTCCTTTCTTTAAGTTAAACTGACTGCCATCGTCAGGCACTGGGCATCACCCCAGTACGACCCTTCCCAGGGTTTCGGCATTGCTTACTACTTACTGCTCAGCCCAAGCCTCAGCAGCGTCGTACTTAGCCCAAGCAGCCTTGAGCTCAGCATTAGCAGCCTCGAGCTCAGCACCTGCAAACTCGAGCTCAGCCTCAGCATCCTCGAGCTCAGCATCAACAGCCTTGAGCTCAGCATTAGAAGCCTCGAGCTTAGCCCAAGCATCCTCGTACTTAGCCTGAGCAGCCTCGTACTCAGCCGCAGCAGCATCGTACTTAGCCTCAGCAGCGTCGTACTTAGCCCAAGCAGCCTTGAGCTCAGCCCTAGCAGCCTCGTAAGTTGTTACTTCCTTCATGTGTCCTCCTTAGGACTGTTGGGTTAACTGACTGCCATCGTCAGGCCGTAGGAATCACCCTACGACGACCACAACGTCTCCCGACGTGATGGTTTCGGCTTAGTCAACGCGACTTGGATTTCTGTAGCATCGGCTTTACGCGAACGGGCCGTGTCAAAGGACGTCCGCTCAAGCCAGCTGCCAAGGAACTCCCTCTAACACCTCGGTACATAATTCCTCTGCGCATTGTTCACCTCCTTTCATTTGGGTAGTGTAAGGAAGACCATGGCATCCTCGGTGGTTTCTTACTTAATAGTTGTCAACCACAAAGAAGTTCATAATCTTGTTACTGTTTTCAGTAATTCTCCTTACACAGGCTTGTAATAGGATGGCAAATTTTCGCATTTCCAGAACTCAAGGGGTTTGGAAGGCACTCAAAAAAACGGGCGGCAACCCAATGGGGGGACTCTAAAGGGGACCCTACTCTGGGGAGAGGAAGAGTGGTTTAAAAAACCGGCGGAGGCCCCCGGCCAATTTTTTAATAATGTAAAACCGTTGTTTTTTTGGTATAGGTGGTAGCAATCGTTTCTATTCCTACGAGGTACACCATGCCATTTATTCCAGATTTCTTAGCACCACAGAACAGTGGCAGACAAATTACTGCCAATCAGGGATCTTTTGGGTCAAATGATCCACAGCGTCCGCTTCGTCCCGAAGAGCACGAGGCGTTGTCTGCTTACCACTCAAGTGAAAGTGATCGTCACAAAAGAGTTGCCGAGGCAAACTCTCACGACCGTGAGTACTCTTCTTACCACCGTGCTGCGGCCGCTGGCCACTACGTTGCTAACCCTGCAAAAGCCATTAAGTTCCGTTCCCTTGCAGAACAGAAGCAACTTACTCAGCAGGCCCAGGCAGCATCTGATAAAGCAGACAACATGGAAGCACAGCCCATTCAGGGTTCTCCTAACTGGATTACTGAACTCCCTACCTGGCAATCTGGCTCTCAAAACCAATGAATTGGGACGAACGTTATAAGGAAGCCGGTATTAAGGATTGGGCTGACAGACAACGTACCAAGGGCATTACGAGAAAGTTCCAGAACACCACGCAGAAAGACGCGTACGATCACTCTCACAAAATGTACGCACACCACGCTGAGATGGCTAAGCACCATGATGAATTGGGAGATTTTCTCACTGAAGGCAGAGACGAACCACATTTTCAATACTTGTTTCGCGATGTGCACGAAACTGCTAGGGACGCTCACGGTCTGGTAATTAACTTACTCCAAAATCCTCACGTTGATAGTAAAACCAGATGGAATGCTATCAACCATGCCAACGATTGCACAAGAACTGCCGATCAAATGACCGAAGAACAACGCAGTTATCTTGATCCACACGAAGAAGACGACGATGACTACTAAATGGGATCTACGTTATGCACGCACGAACGTGTGTGAACACGGTGTGCTTGATGGATTCTGCGCGCGGTGCAACCCGCCTGGTCCCGCAGAATTAGACCACCACGGTGCCAACCAAGCCGTAGGGGCTATTCAAGCAACCTTCCCCCACCTAGTACAACACGGAAGACAGTCACACATCGACATGATGCAGAGCATCATTAATCAGATTGCCGATGATCACCGCTCTGCTCACCCCGTTTGCATCTTCTGTGGCACTAAGCCAAAGGCCCAACCAAAGGAACATGGCCCTGACGCTGAAGACGCTGACCCACTTGATAGACTTTTTGACTAAAACCCTTATAATATAAGGGAAACTATTTGCGGGCGGACCCCTTTCGGGGTCGATAAATATAGCTTAGGTAGCGCGCCCACCGAGCCAAAGGACATACATGAAGTTTAACTCATCGAATCAAAAGACAGCGTTCTACGATGGAACGTCTGCTTCTCCTGAGGCACCTTCGATCGATGTGATGGACGATGCGAGTATCCGCAAGTATGATATTGAACGTCAACAACGCAAAATGACAACGAGAAACAACTGGACCCCTAAGCCATGAGTAGACTAGCCAAGCGCAACTACATGTACCAGACTCCCGCATGGGATAAGTTCATCAGTTCTATGGATAACTTCCAGAGCCGTATCAACGTAGACCCTAGCGCCGTAGGCCCATCGTCTCCTGTCAATGCTAAACCAGTGGAGAATAAGTCTAGCACTGAGCTCGTTAGGAACAGAGGATTGTTCAAGCAATATCTCAAGAGCCTCGGCCACGAGCCATCCAATGAGATCAACAAGAACACCAGCGCAGCTGACCTTATCACAATTGATAACCCTGACGTTTACGAAGAAAGCGTTGGCGTAATGCTTGGCAAGCTGCCAATCGATCCAAATAGTGTTGTTTGGGGTAAGTGCCCGACGTGCAAGCCAACTGTACTCGACATGATTGACATTCAGAATGGTAGAGAGGGTTACCCTCCTGACAATCGTCCGCTTGAGTTCAAGAACAAAGAAGGCCAGCCTATCTGCCGTGAGTGTGCCACAGGCATTCCTTATGAACCAGGTCGCATTATAGAGACATGCCAGAACTGCCACAAAAAAGTCGTGCTATCCAACAAATCACTATCTGGCAAGAGAATCTGCAAAAACTGCTACGAAAACACCGATGGCATCCTCCCCCAACGTCTTGACTTCAAAGACAGAGTAGATATGGCCGCCAGCAAACTCATGAGACAATTGGAAGACTAATGTACAACAGCAAGAAGCACGGAAGAAAGCAATTCAACGCAGCACGTTATGCTGCATTCGTTCGTAAGATCCGAGAGATCCGTCGTTTGTTCCCTGAGCCAAAGAGTGGTCTCGCCGGTTGGTCACAACTAGAATCAGACCCTAACACATACTTGCTGCCTCGTGCTGCAGCCCGTGTAGCTGATCACTGGCTTAATGGTTGTGACGGTGAGATTATCCCAGGTAAGAAGAACCCAGATGGATCACCAGCTCGACAATGCAGAAACCCTGAATGCGATGGAACCTGGAGGGGTCCTGACTTCTCGTCAATGAGCACAGATGACATCCGTAGAACTGCACAGATTATGGGTATCACGCAAGACAAGGAAGGCAAAAAGCACTTCCCTGGCGATAGCTGCGGTCCACGTAGCCACGAAGGCCATGGATTGCTTGCCAACATGCCCACTGTTGCTGACTATGCCAAACTTAAGGTCAGAGTGCCAGGTAAGCGTCGTCCAACCAGTGTAATGGAGCTGATGGCAAAGGCTCACACGATGGTGATCGGACAAGACGAGCATGGACCAATCGTTCCTGGACGCTACATGATCGACCGAACACGCGGCGAAGATGGTACGCCAGTCAATCAGCCAAGAGTCGACTCAGCGCTGCTTAGATCGGCTTCTGCCGCCCGCAGAGCTAGTATGGGTATGCTTAAGCTAGTACACGCCGGAGAGACCGATCTAGGCAAGTATTGGCAGGTTGCTAAAGACGTAGCCCTCCACCACTTCCAAGCTAAGCGCAAAGAGTTTGATCCTAGCGATCCAGATCCAGAAGAGACTGTTGGTTACATGCCAGGAGTAGCCCGTAAGGACCCAGGTCACGTAGTTATGGACGGTACTCTGCGTAACATCCGCAACACACTTGGTGATGGTGCTTTGATTGAGACAGATCCCAGAGACCGTCAACTCTGGGACATGATGTCTACTGTTCGTACAACGCAGACTTTCAATCCTCACCACATCTTCGATGAACACGCTAACCACTTAGACCACGTTATTGATGTACAGCACGCCGATGAACTGGCTAAAAGCAAGGTGCCAGGTGTTCGGCATTCTTTCTTCGCAGGATTCCCTCAGTCTATCACAGGAACCGGTAATATGGCTGAGCTGGGTAATGTAGGCAAAAGAGACCCATTCGGCGTTTTCTGGCGTTCTGGCGCCGTACACGATCTTGTTCACCGATTGGTACGTGATCACATCGAACGTCAGAACCCAATGAGAATGGATTCTGGATTCAAAGACTACCCAGACTTTGTCAGTCAATCTGATGTTGCTTTGCAAGAAGCTATTAACAGAGAACCAGACAGATTTGAAAGAATTATCGACTAAGCTAGAAAAAAATTTTAGCTGAAATCCTTGACAAGCCCCTCCCTCTCTTATATAAATATAAAGGACAATCTCGTGAAGAACAAGAACGGTTGTAAGTGTATCGGTTGTAGTACTCAAGACTACTACGATAGAGTACGCAGAAAAGATACAGAATCCGTAGGATTTAAGCAAAAAAAGGCCATTTCTGGCGAAAATTTGCTAAAAAGTAAGCAATATAAGCTAATTTTGACCGATGCTGGCGATATTGAAGGCTATTCTCTTCAATTTTTCAAGGGAATTGACGTTTTTGATGCTGCTAACGTCCTGGCAGAGTACTTCGACATGGAAATTAGCATTGAGAATAAGTATGAGTCGGAAATTTACGCTGTAGATAGTGAATAGATAGCCAATGACCGTCGAAAAACACGATCAGAACGTCACACACCACTACACAGTGCACTATCCGGAACATCCGGAGCGCGAAAACGACCCACACTACGTAGATTTCAACCATTTTCGTAAGGAAACCAAAGACACTGCTCAATGTGCCATCGGTTTGCATCGAAATGACTTCAGTGAATGTGATTCTGAGCACCCGTTAGAGCTTCATCACGCACATGTAGAGTTTTCTTTGCAGAACGGAGTTGATCTTAAGTGGCTAGAAAAGGATTATCCAGGAATCTCGGACCCCGAAGCCGTAGGCGCGTGGGTAGAGAGCGGAAAAAACTTGGAATGGTTGTGCCTCTTTCATCACAGGGGCCACGGGGGTGTTCATGTGGCTGCGGCTTCTGACTACGAAGCTGAAAAATATGTGAGAGGACTCATAAAATGAGTAATTGGGTACTAAGATACGCTAATGAAAACGAAATCTGTGGCTGTGGCGAGCGTGCCGTCGGTGTTGATGAACTAGGACACCCTGCATGTACCAAGCACCGCGTTCATAATGATAATCCATTTGACGTTGGGAATCCAAGTGCAGACTCTACTTCAATTGATACTCAAGATGGTTTTCTAAATGCGTGGAATAAGACAGTTCCTAATACTACTATAGGGTCTCCATTAAGTCTCGTAGTTGATTCCTGGAAAGGTCTGTCAAATCCAGATAGTGGTCCTGCTGGCGAGAGCTTTTTACAGAGGTATTCTCGAGAACGTCATATGAAAAAAGAATATAAGACGTTGGATAGTTACGGGCGCAATCTATATGATGCACTGAAGAAAAATGCCCCAATACTTAACCATCAGCAGAGAATGGATTGGAGTAAAGAAGATCCAGATAGCCCACCTCCTGGTTCTAAATGGTCAGAATGGGGACTATTCGGATTATCTCATGGTATCTCTCACGAGGACTTAATGGAAACCTATAGGACTCCTTGCCAAAGAGTTGGCAGAGAAGGTATATCAAGTCGTAGAGATCTTTCTTCCTATGTACAGTCTCGAATATTGGGCTACGATCACGGAACTTCTATGGCTCTTGCAGCTGATAATACACAGATGCCCAATGGAGAAACCCACACAAAGATTCCTGGTACTGACTATACAATGCTAAACAAGAATGCTCCACCCAAAGATTGGCTAGAAAAAAGTTTTACAACTCTAATGAATTCTAGAGACTATAGTAACTATAAGCCACTCTACAGTAGTGGTGGTTCAAGCGATGATAACGACGATGACACCTCTTCGGATGTTTACTAATGGCTAAATTCAACTCAGCTACTACAAAATTAGCTAAAACACCGCTTACAAGAGACGAAGCAGTCGATAGAGCACGTCTTCTCAGAGATAAAGTCAGATTTTACGACCAAAACCCGACTATTGACGATGACAAGTACGAACAAATGGCAGATCTGTTCCAAGCTCTGGTAAAACACCACGGCATTACGCCAGAAGAGCTCAGTGGTAGATCAACTGCAGTCGTTCAGGCAAAGAATTCGCTCAAGAGACTCGACAACGAAGAGAGCCCAATCTCTATTTTCAACAGACAGCCACTCGCTGTTGAAGATATGCAATTGACTCGTGCCAACAAGATGGACAGAGACCACGACAAGGCACTCGGTTTCAAGATTGGGTACAACCCTACTACCAACGAATGGGATACAGAAGGGTTTGGCAAAGCTGTTGAGTCTAGAAGAGCACAGTTCAGTCCAGAAGACCACCCTGAGATTCACCCAGACGACATGGACAAGCTACGTGAAGCTCATGCCATGGGTATGGATCCAGAAGATTACAAAAAAGCAACTCGCATGGGTGTGCCTCATGACTACCTGACTCAAGTCTTTATGGGCAGTGCTCGCCCTCACAACATCCAAGATGAATACGCGACTGAACTCGGTGGTATTGGCAACATCAGCTTTGATGAAACAGAAGCCGGTTCAACTGTCAGAGGTATCAAAGAAGATCTCGCCAGACAAGAAGAGTTGCCACAAAGCGATAGCCAAGAGCTCGAGTCGGGTTCTGGGTTTATGCCAATCAGAGTTAGCGTTATGAAACCCACGCATATCGCAGAGGGATTCAAGAGAGGGATCTCTCCAGAAGAGATGCTCGATGCTTGGCACAACAACGGCTTTCATCCTCTTCGCAACTTCAACACTCGCTACACTTACCCAATCTCTCGGTACATAACAACTCGAGATGCTGGTGCTAACCACGAAGAAGCAAGAGCTCTTTTGTCTAGCTTAACGTACATCCCAAATGAAGAAATCCGTAGATCTATCAACAATGGCGTAAAACCAATGGAGCTTTTGTCTAGAGCTAACCGTTATCAAGATGTTTCTCTTGAAGGGCCACAGACTTCACAGATTGAACCACAACAACCAAAGGGTCTTATACAATGAGTTGGTCGGAACGCTACGCAATGGCAAAGGGGGATGACATCCCCACGGTTCTTGGCAAGATTAAAAAGAACGCCGACACATATTTCCCAAACGCTAGTGCGGCTCCACACCAATGGATTGCTAGATATTCCATGGCTGCAAAAGATCATGGTGTTGACAATCACGAAGAGCTTAGACAAGCTTGTTACAAAAATTCTGATGAAGCGCGTTGGATGGCAGAGAATCAACATAAGTCTTATTACTCGCACACAAGAATGTGGAATGAGCTTGGAGACTTACACTCAAAAGCACAGAGAGAGGCACAGCAATGACAGAACGTATTGTAGGTAAGCTAGGTAAACTAGATCCAAAGAGACCGGCTGGTCTTCACCAACTAGCTTTCTACCAGCAGAACCCATTACCAGTTGCTCCAAATAAAGTAGATGTCCCAGCAGTTTCTGACTGGGGAATGTTAGGGAATGATAAATATGGGGATTGCACTTTTGCTGGTATTGTTCACGCCAGAATGGCTCACGCGGCTGTGTTGGGAATCTCAGAAGAGTTCCCTTCTGACACCGAAGTCGAGCAGAGTTATCTCAATTATACGAATGGACAAGATGTTGGAGCGGTCGAAGCGGATTTACTAGCTTACTGGAAGAACAACGAGCTGTTCGGTAAGAAGCTCGAAGCATTCGCCCCAACTGACCACGCAGACCAAGATGAACTGCGCAGTGTTATCTCGAGCTTTGGTTTAGCTTATATCGGTGTTCAGTTGCCAGTTACATTCCAACAACAGTTCATCGACAATCAGCCATGGGCTTTGACACACACTCCTGCTGACAACCAGATTGAAGGCGGACACTGCATCATACTTGTTGGATATGATGAACAATATGCTCAATGTATAACATGGGGTAAAGTGCAGCAAGTAACGTGGGACTGGCTCGCTTCTTACATGCAAGAATCGTGGGCTTTGATTACCCCAGAGATTGTTGACAAAGGTATTTACGGCGACTTGCGCCTTGAAGATCTGAAGTCGGACTTGGAGAAACTATAATGGCTACAATCCCAAAGAGAATGAGTGAGCTGCTGGAAGAGCAGAAATATGCCAGTGGATTGGCAAGTGGTCTTAACGATTTTGCGCTTGGATCAGATGCGGTTGCAGCTGCTCAAGGTGGCCTAGACCCTGTATCTGACGTAGAAGCAGGAGCAGCAGATGTTGCTGCAGGTGCAGTAGACGTTGGTGAAGAAGCTGCTCCAGAGGTTGAATCCTTGGCAAGCAAGGCATGGAGTGGTATTAAGGGATTTTTTGGTGATGGCGGCGCTTCAACCACCGCAGATACAGCAACGACTACCGCAGATACAGCGTCTACAGCTGGTTCAGGTCTTTACGATGCAGCTGGTAATGAAATTCCTTCAACATTAGGAAATTCTGCAGAAACTGGTACTGGTTCTACCGGTGGCGGTTTGCTTAACAGAGCCAAGGACCTTGTCACAAGCCCAGCTGCTAAGGGTGCTATCGGAACCGAAGCAGGTAATCTAATTAAGGACAAACTTACTGGGCATGGTAGCAATGGACAAAGCAACTCTGGAACATACCAAGGTGGTGAACAATACGGCGGTAGTGGTAGCAGTGTTAACCCTGTACGTGTATCACCAATGTTCCAAGCTAGCAAGCGCGCGAACTCTTTTAACGAAGAAGAGATTCTTAACAAGGTAGACCAGAACTCGAAGCTTCTTGAAATGATTCTTGAAGTGCTCTGCAAGTGTGGTCAGCCCACCTCTGGTAGCTACAACGGTATGCCTCACTGCATCCCAGGAACTGGCTGTGCAGCTAACGTAGCTGGATTGCCTAACAACCGTGATGGTGACGCATGCTGCAGCTGTGGTGACAAGGGCGCTGCTGGTAGCTTCCATGGTCAAACAATTTGTGCACCTGGACAAGGCTGCAACAGCCACTGGGATGCCAAAAACGGTCGTAAGTGGAACCCCATCATGGAGAGTCCACAAGAGAAGATTCAAGACCACGACGACTGGGCTAGCCAGACTAACCACGGTGAGTTTGACATGCCAGGACCAAAGAAGCCTATTGCACCAACCTCTTGGGTATAAGTAAAATAGGTTATAGGGCGCACAAGCTAATGAAATACGCAGAACTTGGACAAGGCAGTCACTCAGATGACGATAGCTTGGAAGCTATTGAGAATCATGAAGAAGGCTTTGGTATCCCCGGACAATCTGCTGTAGGTCACGTCGGTTTTGTTAGAAGAGCTGACATTGGCAACCAAGATGAAAACTCAACAGGAATAACAGCACCAACTGGACATTTCCACACAGACTTAGAAAAAGAACCAGGCATCGTAAGCAACGAAGGACTTGCTAGCGTTAGCCCAGGTTCTTTGTCACCATTGATCAACGGAGCACTAGGAAGCAATATGAACACAAGAATTGCATACATTATGGAGAATGGTGAGCCATTCTGCAATCACTGCGAAAAGCACTTTGTGCCAAGGAACTTGACACGTATTGCCTGCACCAACTGCGGATGTGGTCAGCCGAATGATGATCACGGTGCTTTGGACCACTTGTTTGCAGATGGAGACCTTGAGAATAGCCACGTAGCTTCTAATAAGAAAAAATTAAGGGAAGATCTTGCTCGTGCTATGAGTATGGGTGACTTGAGCGAAAACGAAGAGTATGCAAAAGCTCAAAAAGCATTAATGGAGCATGTAGAAGGACCTACGGTAGCTGACGAAGTTGCGGGTGAACACATCGTTAAGCAAGATAAGAAGTTGAGTTTTGTTGACACTGCTCTTGAATCATTCCGCAAGAAGTCAAATGACAGTGAACTGTACTACCGTGGTTACAACGATGCTCAAGCCGGTAAGCCACTCGATGAAGACCTCGCTCTTCTTAGCGATGACTACTACAACGGCTATGATCAGCACAAGTTCTACAACAAGACACCACAACAAAGCATTGGCCAGAACTTGTACGACATGAAGCCAAACAGCAACGCTCGTGGTCGTGAAGATGACCGTATGCGCCCAGAGGACTACGACCGTGGTCCTCTTGAGTTGACAGATGGTATTGGCCACGTTACTGCTTCTGTTAGATTGGCTTCTATTTTCCCAAACGATGTAATCCAAAAGTTCTTTGAGGTATAACAATGGAAATCTGTTCAGTATGCGATAGTGGTCTGCTCGTTGTAAAGATGAGTTCTGCGGGTAAGGAAGCTTTCTGCTCTTCTTGCCGACGTATTGTAGAAAGCGCAACTCTTGGCTTTAAATTCTCTGCTGCAGGCGAAGATGGCATTGAACCCTGTAAAGATGCAAGGGGTGCCGATGGCGTAAAAGGTCCAGGCAAGAAAGCTCGATGCTTTACTTGGATGCCAGGTGACAAGGAAGCTGAAGCAAAGGCTCGTGAAAAGGCTAAGGCTTCTGCTTACGCTCACCAACACTCAAAGGGTGCTTCAAGAATCGCTGCTAAGTTAGCAGTTGGATATTTTACTGGTGGGCCTGAAAGCATGTCTGCACCTGCTGCTGCTTCTTCTCTTATGGGAAAATCAAATGGATCTCCTATTCGCCCAGGTGGCAACCCAACCAACCCAATGGCTCCTGGCGCACAACCAAATCCTGTATCACCTACCATGCACCCTGGCAAGAGTCCAATTGAACCTGGACCAATTCGTCCTGGTGGCGCTGGCTTGCATGGTGAAGTTCCTGCTGCTCCTGGTGGTATGCAGATGGGCGAACTCAATGGTGCTAACCCATTGAATAGCGGCACAACTGCAAGCAGAAGATTGGCAGAGTTGATCTCAGAAGACATTCTTGGAACACCTTACTGCACACAACATAACTGCTCAGGCAATGAATGTAAACACCTTCACGAGACGCACTAGTAATTAGGAAAACAGAAAGATTCCATTATGAACTACGACGAAATTGAAAGACAAGCCAAGACTGCCGCCGCAGACAGTGGCTGGTTCAACGGCTCATCAGAGAGTATCTTCTCTAGACTAGACAGACTGCAAGAAATTCTCGACATCACGAGAACTGCAGCTAGCAACCCTAACGCTTCGTTCGTTGAGCTTGAGCGTTATGCAAGCATCCTCACCGAGCTTGGCGCCGAGAAGGAATCCCTCGAGAAGGTAGCTTCTGAATACGTCGACTTCGACACAGAAGAGTACCTCAACAACCTCCCCGGTGGCACTATTGCCAAGGAATACCGTATGTCTAGCGCAGGTACTTTTGACCTGGGTGAAGACGATGGTAGCCTTCTGTACCGCACTGCTGCTTCAATTAACAGCGAGTTCGAAGATGCAGACTGGATCAACTTCGTTACTGCCGGTGCTGAGGTTTGGGTCGAAGACCAGAACCACCACCTGCTTGACAGCCAATTGAACACTCGTGAAGCTGCTGTTTTCTACGTAGAGAAGAAGACAATGCCACTCCTCGATGTCGTTAAGCGTGCAGCTATTATTGACAACTTCGTTGACAATGTAGAAATCTGCCGCAGAGCTAAGAAGGAAGGCAGCATATTCCGTGGAATCAAGTCTGCTAGTGCTCAGAAGATTTCAGCCGCTCTTATCGAAGAGAACATCAACGACTCATTCGGAGATGACCTTAACTGGTTGTAACATGAGTGAATCCTGGAATGGTTTTAGGGTTGTTGGAGCTGTCGAAGAAGAGACAGCAAGCACAACCAAGACACAGCACCCATTAGCTACGCAATTGCAAGAACTGCTTGCTGATGTTGCTCTTTTCTATCACACTGTTCATGAGTTCCACTGGAATGTAACCGGTCCGAACTTCTATGAATACCACAAGCTATTCGACGAAATAGTAAGCGATGTTTATGACAGCATCGACCCAATCGCGGAAAACATCCGCAAGCTTGGTGGCAAAACCAAGTATAAGATGAGTCAGCTGGTTCAGCTAGCCGAACTCACAGAAGTAGCTGGCCAGTCTAGCGATGCAAAAACCTTGACAAATGAGTTGGTTGAGCTAAACTCTAAACTCATTATTACTTTGATGAAAACATTCGATACGGCCAACAAGGCCAATCAACAAGGCATCGCTAATTTTATTGCTGAGCGCATTGACATGCATCAGAAGTGGGATTGGTTCCTCAGGGCTTCTGGTGAGTAATGGACAGCATTTCTGAGAACATTGGAAGAGTTGTGGCTATCCTTACAGCAATAACTAGCGAGCAAGAAGATCTAGCTTACGAGATGGTACTCGAAAGCGATCCTATCGAACTGTTCAGTTCTTTAACTGGTGTGTTGCTGAGCACAATGAATCAGCTATCAAGCCGTACTGGCATTAGCACCGACAAGTACATCAAAGACCTTGGAATGCTAGCTTATAGATCACAATGAGTAATTTTCAAGATTTACCCGAGGGCATTTCCATTAATAGAAGCATCAAAGAATTCTATTATGAACTTGAATACGAACTGATAGAAAAAGTCAAGTGCAACAGTTGCCACGTTGCCTACGAGAGCTTCCTCATGTCTAATGCCAGCAGGCATGAGGGACATATTAAATTGCAACCTTCTGATACGACGATATGGAAGAACTCGTTATCAAAAGACCGCAAAAAGGCTTTAAACAACCTAAAAGATACTTTAACTTTAAAGTTTGACAAACACAAGGAAAGGTGCAATAATGATTAGATATAGCACACAACCGGACAAGAATGCCAACGCCTTGACAGACAGTCCGACATCACCCAAGGTAACAACTGGTGATGTGCGGGGTCTTCTTGGGATCAAAGACGATGAGAAGTCTCAGACTCTGTTGGATCTTGATGCGGATGACAACAACGAATAAGGACAATAGTGACTGAGAAACTGGTTGAAAAAGACCCAGCAACACACATTGTAATCCCAGATACCCAAGCCAAGGACGGGGTCCCAACAGACCACCTCACATGGATCGGTAACTACATCGTGGAAGAATTCCACAACCAAGACGTAAAGATCATCCACCTCGGTGACCACGCTGACATGCCAGCTCTTTCTCTGTACGACAAGGGCAAGAAGAGCATGGAGGGGCGTCGTGTTAAGGCAGACATTGAAGCTGCCAACGAACACTGGCACATTCTGAACCAGCCGTTATACGACTATAACGATGCCAAGAGGAAAAGCAAGCATGCTACGTGGAATCCCGAGAGACATATTCTCCTCGGTAACCACGAAGACCGTATCACAAGAGCTACAGAAATGGATGCTCAGATAGACGGACTCTTCAGCACCGATGATCTTGACTACGAAAGAAGTGGTTGGAGAGTTAGTCCCTTTAAGAAAATTCTGTGGTTGGATGGAGTGGCTTATAGCCACTTTTTTTATAACCCAATGACAGGTAACCCATACGGTGGTACTATCGATGCTCGTTTGAAGAACATCGGCCACTCGTTTACCATGGGTCACCAGCAGACGTTTTTGTACGGCATGCGCTATGTCAATGGTGGCAGAGATGAGAACGATGCATTCTCACAGCATGGCCTTGTCGCTGGCGCTTGCTACCTGCACGACGAAAACTACAAGGGTCCACAGGGTAATGCCCACTTTAGAGGCATTGTCGTGAAGCATGGCGTGCATAACGGTAGTTATGACATCCAGCAGATCTCTCTTGACTCACTTTGCCGTAGATACGAAGGCATGAGCCTGGAACGGTTTAAAAAGCTCAAGTATCCGCATATGTAGTATATGGGTAATGTTCTCGATAAGCAGAGAAAGAACTTCCGCTGTGTCTTTAATCCTTATGTGACTAAAGACAACCGCGATGGCGTGATCCGCTCCATCCTGTCACAGTTCGAAGGCTATGAAGCCGATCCCGAGGTCACGGTACATGAAGATGGCTTCATTATCACTCTAACCGTTGGTCCTGATCTGTCGCCAATCATGGTAAGAGACAAAATCCTATGGAATCAATTCGTTGAGAGCGTAAGCGCTCAAGACGCTATCCGAAAGATCCAAATCCTCCGTTTGCCACAGGCAGGATTGATGGACTTCGGTGGTCGTGTAGAAGGGCAAGGCAGTGTTGGTGGTTTTGGCCCTGAAGTTGATCCTATTGTCGGTAATACTGGTGTGGATGAGAAACTTAATACGCCGTTGAACTACAAACCCAAATACCAGATCGATGCAGACCCAGGCGATAGCCTCGGTCACCACGCTAGTGTTAAATACGCAGATCCTACTGATCTTGGTTCAGAAGACCAGTCTTTTGTCCATGGTCTTACCCCAGCTGACCTTACCAGTGATGCGAACAGGCTAGAGACAGGCCCACAGGACCCTCTCGAGACCGGTGATCACAAATCACTGCCCAAGGTGTTCGCCAGCTTCAAGCGCATTGCTATCGACACGGATGCTGGCTCTGCTTTCACGCTTAATAAGCCAAATGGCTTCCAGAGCGTCAATGATCCACCAGATCAAGGCCCTCTGCACGAACGTGCAACTCCAGCTACCGGTATTGGTGGTGGAGCTCCTATCAGTGGTGCTAGCTGGTACGTAACCCAACCTGGCAATGAGCAAGGCACTGAATTGGGCGTAGAGCGCAACCGTGGGGATGCTTCTTCCGCTCCTCTAGGTGGCATTACGGCTTCTCTCTTCGAAGGTCCTTCAGAGCAGCAACTCAATGCTGCTATCAAGAATCAAACCGGTGGAGAAACTGGCGAAGAACAAAATGATGACAATATTAAGGGTGGCTATGGCGCCACTCTCAATGCTCTCGGCGTAGGTGGTCACCCAATGGGCGGTGCTACATACGGATCTTATTTTGGCATTAATGAAACATACGATTATCAAGGCGACATCGATGAGTACAACCTATAAGGTTTATCAGGCAGGACAAGAACCGATTAAGTACGTACCGGGAGATTTTGTCCTGGTGTCAACCAAGGGCATCCTCGCCAAGTTCATTAGATTTGGTCAGTTCATCCGCTACCACGGCAAGATGAAGCCATTCGCCCACTGGAATCACGCTGCGATGGTTATCGATGAAGATGGCACTATCGTTGAAGCTGTAGGCCGTGGAGTCATTACAAACAACATCAGTGAGTACACAAACGTAGAATACTACTACGTAACAACTAAGCTAAACAAGCAAAGCCGTGATCAAGCGGTCGCTGCCTGCAAGAGCTTTATTAAGGACAAGTATGGTTTCTTAACCATCTTGAGCATTGCATTGGAGCTGTTGACTGGCATTAAGATGCAGTTCACAAACAGCAACACCATGATTTGCAGTGCGGTAGTGGCACAGTCTCTATGGGCTGGCGGTGTAGTCTTTGACCGTAACCCATACCAGATGATGCCAGCAGATTTGGCTGCTTCTTTCAATATCTTGACAGAATTGCCAAATACTTGATTTTTTGCATTTTTTGCAATAAATTGAGAATATGAAGAAAGTAACAATTACCATCACATATGACGCTATGAACGCGCAGAGCGATGAGTTAGCAAGTCAAGAAATCAGCGAAACTGTTGCTGGACTCATGAATAGCTTGCGTACTCAAGTCAATGGCGTTCAAGTGGCTGTTAAATTTGTAAACAACAATAAGGAGAAAGACTAATGTCAAGTCCATTAAACACAACAACAACTAGAGCAACAGGTCGTGCTTTCGTTGCAGCTATCGTCGGTGCTTTGCTTGCTTGGGGTGCAACCAAGTGGGGTAAGTTTAACACCGGTACATTCGCTGCTTTGACGCCTATTGCTTCTGGTCTTTACTACACAGGTATTACTGCTTTGGAGAAGAAGTACCCTAACCTTGGTTGGTTGCTCGGTACACTTCCTCAGCCTAAGGCACCTGCTGTATTCCCTACGCCAGAGCCTACACCTGTGCCTACACCAGCACCAACTCCAGCACCTGCCGTAGCCAAGAAGGCCCCTGCCAAGAAGGCTGCTCCTAAGAAGAAGTAGTTCTTAGTCCCTGGTAGCTCAATTGGCAGAGCAACGCACTGTTAATGCGTGGGTTCCTGGTTCGAGTCCAGGCTGGGGAGCTTTTGAGGGATGGTGTAAAGGCAGCACAAGAGACTTTGAATCTTTTAGTCTAGGTTCGACCCCTAGTCCCTCAGCCAAGTTATACCATTTAAAAGTACGTACATCCTGTATGAGATAGTAAGCGATAAAGCTTATAGTCCAGCGCCTTTTTAGGCATAATAAGGAGAAAAACGATGACCTCGATGTTTGATTACGACGACACAGTAAATCTGGCTTTTGATGCCAAGATTGCCGGTAAGAATCTTGTAACTGCTAAGCACGAGCTGCTTACCAAGACTGGTGAGTTCTTGTTCCTGGCACACACAGACAAGGAACTGGCCCTGCGTATGCAGATGGTCGAAGCAGACATCGAGAAGGTTGCTCACCGTAAGCTTGCCAACGTAAGCGATTCCAAGGCCAAGCTTGTTCGTGCTATTTACGATGAGTGGCAGATCCGTCACGCCCGTTGTGAATTCTGCAGCTCGTGGTCGAACGACACAAATTTTACTAAGAGTGCTGGCGACGAAGGGGAGCTAAGCTCTATACGCAAAAAAGAGCTTGAAAAGGTAATCAATCAAGACCGTAGAATGCACATGAACGTTCCTCAGAGTGCAATCGATCAGCTTAATGCTCCAACTGATAGTCCTCAGGAAGATCAGACCGAAGCTGCTGTTAAGTCCCGTCAGAACGGTGAAAGACAGACTGCCAAAGACAATGAGCACTTTGGACCACAGCCATTCGGCACAACTCCAGGTGACTACGTAAATGCTCCGAAGTCTACTCCTCAGAAGACACAACCATCTTCTAATGTGCCATCATCTGTAGAACAAGCAGTTAAGTCCCGTCAGAATGGCGAACGTCAAACTGCCGAGAATGACGCTGCTTCTTCTACGAAAGCAACAACCCCTGCAAATTCTTCTACGGAAGCAACAACCCCTGCAAAGCCAAAAACCTCACCCGCGCCTGGATCATCAGCTTTAAACCCACTGGAAAAATACACTCCCGGTGCAGGCATTGTTACTAAGCCCGCGCCTGGATCATCAGCTCTAGACCCACTGTATAAATACACTCCCGGTGCAGGCATTGTTACTAAGCCTGACACCAGCGGTGGTACTAAGCCTGACACCAGCGTTAAAACTCTGAGCAATGGTGCCGGTGGCGGCAACTTTAACTATCCAGGTGCCGGTGGTGCTAAGCCTACTACTAAGCCAATGGGTGGCGACATTGATCACGACAACGATCCAGGTGACCGCACTGAGAATAACCCAAATGTTGGTGACCGCAGAACACCTGCTCCAGTTGCACCAGACAAGGAAAAGGGGAAGGCAACTTCCACTGGCCCAAGCAGAGGCGACATGACCGATGCTGCACAATGGATCAGCCAACACAGTCCACAATCAACAACAAGCCCTAAGAGTACTCCAACTGGAGACACTAGTACTGGCGGCCCTGGTCGTGGTGGTGCATTGAATGCCGCTACACTGGCTGACTACACTTCAACTGGTGGCGGTGCATTGAATGCCGCTACACTGGCTGACTACACTTCAAACCAAGGTGGAGGACACTACACTTCAACTGGTGGAGGACATCCAACGCCTACTCCAACACCTTTGAACGCAGCCACAATCAACAGCAAGCCAACGCCTACTCCAGCACCTAAGCCATACAGCACGATGCCACAAACGCAATCCACTTCAACTGGTGGTTCACAATCAATGACTGCTTCAAAGATCGAAATTCTCAGAGACTTTTTGAACGACTAAGTTAAGAATGGTTATGTTCAATTCGAAGCAAACAAAGCTTGCTGCAGGAACCGGTTGGGACCCTGCCAAGGATATGGAGTACCAGCGCATTGTTGGTGGTGCAGCATACGGTGAGAGCGCAGACAAAAGAAACGGCGTGATTGATGTTGCTTCAGCCCCAAACATGTGGGACAACAACATACAGCACTGGTCAGCTGGCAACTATCCTAAGCTAGAAGACACAGAGACTGGGCTTCGCTCAGCTCCTCATGCTGATTTTAAAGAAAAGCTAGAATCGCCACTCCCCGATGATGGTGAGGTTTATCCTGGTATCAAGCACTACGATAGTGGCCGCCACTTCGATATCCACGTATTCCATCATCCTGATGGGAATGGTGGAACACGTCAAAAAGTTGCCGTTTACGCTGGCAATGTCAACGTTCACGGCAACCACATTTATGACATCGAATCTGGTAAGTGGCACCACAAGGATGAAACGCACGAAAGCCCTGATGCGGTTGATTCGTACAATCCGCTAGATGTCGTACGCAGTGCTCCTGCTGACTTTGCTGACACCACAAGAAGCTGGATCTCTCCACCCCCTTCTCTTGCTTTTTGCCCCATATGCCACAGATTCCCTAAGAACCAGAGCAATCAGCTGGAGATCTTACAACCAACTGAATGCACCGTATGTGGTGAAACTGGTCGTGATGCGAAATATGACTATGAACCTGCAATGTTCACAGAAGGCGCTGAATCGAGCGCCATGCGTCAATCAGTTGCTGGTATTTGCGACAACCCTAGCTGCAGCAATTACAAGAAGAACATTACCACTCAGCCTGCTTACATCGACAAGACTTTTGACGTTATTCACCCTGGTGATCAAGGTGCACAGGAAAGAAAGATCTGGCAGTTTACGCCAGAGTCGCTTGAGCACCACAAGAAAGATCTGGCTTTCAGAGACTCTTGGGCTGAACCTGGTGAAGATCCACGTTTCCCAGATGGTGGTCTTTCTCACCAACTTCGCAAAGCATGGTCTGATGCTTATAACATGGGCGACCTTAGCGAAAATGAAGAATATAAGGCTGCCACAAGAGCAGTTCAGCGTAACCAGCAGATCATCTCAGACCTTAGAGTACAGACTAACCCTGCCAACCATGAATTCATTGATGAGATCCCCGAAACTTACAAGGGCAGCAATGCGATTCCTTATCGCACTGTATACGACAACGAAGAATTCTCACGAAAGATTCAAGACGGTAAGCTCACCTCTGTACAGCTGCCAATTCGTTCATTGATGTGCGACCATTCTGACTGTGCTAACCACTCCGCTGTAGTTTGCCAAGATCCTAAGTGTACTGCTTCTCACACTGGTATTATCCCATCTCAAATTCAACAACACCCCAACGTTATTTTGCCATGCCAGCACTGCGGTAGAGACCACCGATCAGGCGCTGATGTTGTGAATGACGTTAGTGGTTACGTTCGTTGTAACCCTATTGAATACGGTGCGAACACTTGCGCACCAGTACCTGGCCATGTCAGCGACCCAGAGGCATACCTTGGTTGGTTTAAGCCAGATCCTAAGTTCAAGTTCCCTAAGGCCAAGATCGACGATAAGACTGGTGCAGGCGTTCTTATGCAGCCTTTTGGAGGAGGCATAAATGATTCTGAAGGGAACTATCCAGGTCTGCAGTCTACCCGTGTAAGAAATCCGCTTGGTGGTTTCCCTTTGAGAGGCCATGGCGTTGAAGGGTACAACAGTACTATTAAGTTCGGTAAGGGTCACCGTGCCTGGGCATTCCTTGGTATGGAAGGTCGTAAAATTGCCGACAGAATTAAGTTGTTGACAAGCAAAGAAAAAGCAGAACGCATTAAGAAAAATAAACTAACTCTGCGTGAAGAATTCATTGGCCCAGAAGAGTACAAGAGAATTATTCGCACTCCTTATATTGGCCAGTCTGATCCCGACAACTTCGACTACGGTGATGTGCTCAGCGGCATCGTTGGTGGAGATGGTGGACCCGACATCAATTTTTCTGACTTTTTGCCTGGTGTAAGTACTCCCATTAGCACTAAGGCTGGCAAGAAGAAAGTCCGTCTTGCTAAAGATGAAAACGGTGAAACAATTCACCCAGATCTTCACGAAGATGAATACCAAGAAGTGTTTGGTGATCCAAAGGCGGTCCCAAGCGTTGGCCGTTTCATGAAGTTCTTCCGAGACAAGTTTACTCAACACCGTGGCACTTATCCTGTAGACCTTGAGCCCATGAATAGGCGTCAAGCAAGCAAGGGCCTTGTTGGCTTGTACAAGACAGCTGCAGAAGGAAAAATCACACTCCCAGGGGGTGGCTCTATGAGTGGTATTGATCCTGCTAATTTTGATTCTCAATCTACTTACGATGTTAATGCCGTTCCATGGACTAGACCTGAAACGTTCTTGCCCGACTCAGAAGAAGAAGAATACACAAACGATGAGAATGCTCAAAATGTTCCACAGGTTGAGAGCTGCCCAGTATGCGATGGTGATTCAGTGTTCAATAAGCCCAAGTTCTTCAAATGGGCTCGTGGTAGCGCAGGAGTACACTGCAAGAGCTGTACGTCTGAAGAGTGCGGTAGCGACGTTAAAAACCCAGTCCCACACTGCAAGGGATGCAAGAAAGCAAATAAGGGTTGCAAGGGTAGAAAGCGTTTCTTCTGGAACAACCACAAGGAAACTTGCAGTGGATGCGAAAACCACGAAGCTCTGTCAAATGACACCGAAATGGTTTGCCCTAAGTGCAATAACTCTGGCAGCATCATAATCAATAGAAAGCACTGTGTTGATTGCAACCGCCCAGGTTGCATAGGTTCATCTACTGCTGGAAGCATTCACTGCGATGGATGCCCAGATCATGCAAAAGAGCAAAGAGGCGAGCTTCATGATGCTACTCCTGGTAGACACGTTAGCGATCCCATCACAGTCAGTGAAGAGCATTCACCAGAAGCAATCAGCGCACTTAACAAAGAGATTAAGTCTAGCTTATTGATTAATCCTGAAGATGAGGGTATCTCCGAAGACGAAGATCCGTTCATCCTTGAAAAAGCTAGACAAGAGATGCTTGAACAGCGTGAAAGAGATCTGAAAGAAGGATTCGCTGTCACAGAGACGCCACTTGAGACTGCTGCTGATCAACTAAGACAGTATGGTCCTGCCGTTATGCTTAGCCGTACCCCACGGTCTAAAAACAAGGAGCTAAATGAAAGTCTGGCTCTTGACGTGGAAAAACTGTCACAGGAACGCCAAAGCTTTATGGGTCAGAACGCAGCGTTCGACTCCCCAGCTGCTATCGGTAGATTGCGCAGACAAGTCGAGAAAGCTGACGAAGACGATGTCATGATGGACGACCAAGACGACCCAGAGACTCGTTTCCCCACTCCAGCAGAAACAGGAGTAGTTAACGAAGGCCCTGTAGCGCGCATAGTACATGATGTTAACTGTCCGCTGTGCGATCGTGGTATCGTCCGCCCTGACAGAGTCGGTCCTGAAGAAATGAAGAGAATTAACGGGTTGATTGGTGAGGGCACTGCTCGAATCAGGAGAACAGTCTCCGACCCCAATGAACAACGTGCGCAGATTGCACAATTGGCAGCTGATGCCAACAAGTGTCGAGGAGTAGATGGCAATGGCTAAGATTAAATCTTCAATACCAGTATACGGCACCAACTGTGAAGTACACGAAGACCGGATGACTCTCCCACCAGATGCTTTCGCACGTATCTACCCTGAAGAAATGCAGAGAGAACACTGCGACTGTGTTGACCCTTTTGATGACAAGTTCTTTGATGTAGAAGCTAAAAAGCAATACATTAAAGACCATGGTCCACTGCCATACGATCACAAAAAGAATCGTCCCGCTGCAGAGGGTATTACTTACAACGGTATTGCCAATATAACCCGTAGCTGTGTTTCTCACTCGCAGCATTTTAAAAGCTTCTTGCTCAAGATGGAAGACGTGCTTCAAGGTCTTCGTCCTAGATTAAATCCTGGTGAATCGAACAACATGCAGCGTAGATTCAACAAGAAGTCTAGAGACCGCAATGATCGTGTTCTTAAGCGTAGAAACGAAATCATCATGCAGAATCGCGACACTGATCAATCAGTGCGCGACAATCCAAACCCAACAACCCCAACATATGGACCTGACGGTCTTATGCCATTCTATGGACAGGGACCAATGGAAAACCCATTTGACAACACAGAATTTACAAGATTGCTTGACTGGGGCAACAATTCTGATGTTGAAGAGAACGAGCCGGACTTAGCTTAATTATGACAATGCACAAGTTCACATTCAAGAAGATCTCATCCGATCGCGTTGAAGGCATCCCTGGTTTAGAAGATGCCAAACAGGAACTAAACCTTTCTCAAATTCGTGCCAACCAAGGACGTGCTGAAGCTAATAAGGAACGTAGAGAGCGCAGAAATCGTTCCGAAGCGCGTAGACGTGAAATGAGAAAGCCATATGGCATTTTTCACGGTGACCCTGCTGCCCTTTTGAATGGTAACCCATTAGATCGCTCAACGATTAGCTTCATTCACCGCTCATTGCCACAGTTCAAATCAAGAAGAGACGCCAACGGAAGACTCAAGATCCATCAGATGAAGGAATGGCTCAGCCACAAGAATTCTGGCTACACTTCTGTGACAATCCCCCGAGAGAGCTATGAGCACCACCCAGACTGGGCTAAGCTAGCACCAAACGGACTTGAAGTTTTTGTACCAAACGAAAGAGCTGGTAACGCCAAGTCTAGTTTGACCAGAGCGGTAAGAGATCTTCGTAGGATCGCTGATATGAGAAGCGTGAGAACATCTCTTAGAAGCGCGACCGGTGATGCACCTACCGTAGATGAACTCGACCCAGATCACCCATTGAATGTGCTCCGTGATAGAGGCGCAGCTGCAGTATGGTCTCGTATCTTCACTGACAGAGACCAGAGCGCAAGATCAAGAAGACTTGATGACGAGGCAAAGCTACAGACCTGTGTTTGTGGTAAGAGCGCAGATGCTCACGGTACAGTAGAAGAAGCTGTTGCTCACCACGCTGCCACTGGTCAGCACATGCCTATCCACAAGTTCACTCCGCAATATGTACTTGATGGCGATGACAATGTCGTACTTGGATCTAAGTTCCGTGCCGACCAGTCACAACTACGCTATTCAAGTGCTCCTAGCGACAGAGGTGACGACTACCGCACTGCTAAGTACCGTTTCAAGCGTGCTGACGAAGGTCTTGATGGCACCAGCATGCCAGTTGTACGAGTTGGTTTGAATAGTGGACGCGTAACCAAGGTTGTCCTTAGAGGCACTGGCTACGACTCTAAGGGTAAGAGAATCTCCCCAGTAATTAATCGCAAGATGAAGACAGAGGGAAGATTCGAGAAGTGTAAGGGTGACGGTGTTAACCCATGCTTCGGTGGATTCCAGAGCATGTCCCGCACAGTTAACGTTATCCCTTGTGACACCTGCTCACCTGGCGAAACGCTTTACTCAGAAGATGGAAGCAGAGAGATCGGCGTCGGCCTTGGTAACGGTCGCATCAAGATCAGCAACCAAGAAGATTGCCCAGATTGCAAGTCTTGCGGTGGTGATGGTTTCACGATGCAGAACAACAAGTCTGATTCTGTGAAGATTGACTGCAGAAGCTGCCGTGCTACCGGTAAGGATCTTACTGCAATGGGTAGCACTGGTGCGCAGTGCACAAACTGCAACTCCAAAGACTCGACTGTCTCGCTCACTACCGACAACTACTGTAAGCATTGCCACGGCTTTGGTGTAATGCCTACCAGAGTTGCAATTACTCGCAAGCTTCCTAAGGAAGTTCTTGCTCGAGATGTAGAACACCACGATGGTAACCCGATTATGTTGACTCCATTTGATGCAAGTGGTTACGGCCCATCTCACATCGATGGATGGAAAGCACACGGAGACGAGAACTGTACTCAATGCCAAGGAGATGACGAGTTCCAGGAAACAGACGATCAAGGCAACGTAACACCTTGCAAAAACTGCCGCATCGGTTCTTTTGATGACAGAAGCTCGCTTATAGCTCCAAAGGGCAAAAGATTTGTCCACCCTGATGGCGTTGATGCTCCAGAGATATCGTATCAGCTCGCCATGGCTTCTACATACAAAGATAATCCAGAGAATAACCCACATGAACGTTGGACCGACTTCCAGAACATTGATCCAGCAACCAGTCTTCCACATGCTGGAATATCGGAAGAAGGCGAACCTCTTCTAAGCTATATCTCAGACCGCAGGGATATCCCACGCAACAATCTGGTTGGTGTTTACCAGAGTGGGGTTAACTTGGGCGACGGTATTCTTAAGGAGCTTCGTGATAGAAGTACGAAGCACCGTGCAAGTAGAAACGCCGAGTTCTGCGCTGGTAGTGCTGAGCTTGAAGACATTCACGAACTCCTTGGTAAGCACTTCCCAGAATTGCAGATCAGCACACCAGGTGTTAGAGTCACTCCCCCCAAGTCAAGAGTTCAGACAAACGGAGATATTGACTTGTCCGGTCTGCACCCAAGAGTTCAGGAGGCATACCCGAAGATCATGGAGCGTATGCAACAGATTGGCATTCACCCTTCTACGTTGCATGAAGACATTGCCCCTGCCCTTGAATCAGCATCACAGCTCGAGCACATACGTGACAAGGGCGAATCAGATGATAAGCTATTTAGCAAGTATGAAGGACAACTGTCCAAGGTAATTTCTAACATTGCTGGCAGAGCCTATACAACCACTGAGAGCGGTGAGCCGCTTATGGATTTCAAGACTATTGCTCAGGCTCGTGGTGCATTGAAGGGTCTGCCAGAATCATCGATTATGGAAAGCACGCTGTTGCCTGAAGACAACGCACCGAAGATGAAAGCTGCTCCTACAGATGTCAAACAATAAGTTCAATGCAAAATACGCAGCCGGGTTTGATGACGAATACCCAGAAGATGCTCTAGAAGGTTTGTTCGGTGGTGATGGTTACCACATCGTAGAAGAACAGGATGAGAACCCCTTTTCATCAGGCTCATCAGAAACATATGGAATTCCTGAATATGAAAGATCTTCTGAAAGCAGTTCTGATTTCGCACCAGGGTCAGACGAACCTGTAAAGAAGGAACCTGGCGACGATTCAGGATTCGGTCCTCTTCGCACACTTTCACCAAAGCCCTTGAATAGACCACTCCTCGCTCCACAGGAAACGGTTGTTAAGAGATTCTGGGGTCGTGGTGCACCTCAAACAGAAGTTCGTAGAACTGGTGAATACAGCGAGGAACAATACGAGCACAATCCAGAGAAGTGGGTGGCCAGGGTCAAAGATATGGCAGCTGATTCGCTTGCCAATAGAATCCTTCGTCCTGTTGCTTACGAAGCTAGACAACAACGCAAAAACTACGATTTTCAGAACCGTCGTAACCGTAATGAGATGTCAGCAACTTACCGTTTGATTCCTGAGATCCTCCGTGCATCTGAAGCCTATCGTTGTAGAGAATGCAATGGTGAGGGATGTGCATTCGATAAGGACTACCTTCGCAAAGGCAAGTGCAACGGTAGTGGCCACACGCTTACAGACCCACAGTACTCTCTTACCGACATCACTAGATCTGCAGCAGCTGAGAACAACGACATCGACTTCCACAAGCAAGTATGCTTTGGACAGGAATGCCACCCACGATGCAACCTAAAGGGTAAGGTCGATGAGCTCATACGTATTCCCCACAACGAGCGAAGCTCCACAAGAATCAAAAAGGGCGAAGTTGTTGGTAGACCCAGTGGTAATGGTTTCTTTGATAATCTAATGCGTTTCAGAGCTGTACGAGACAATTACAGATCAATTGCACCTGCGTTGTCCGCACTTGGGACCAAGAAAGCAGACGAACCTCTTAAGAAGTACACGGTTTGCCACTTTATCAACTTCGACACTGAGAATCCTGATGGCAATCTTAGTGAGAGATTGAGTCCTGATGCTTATCACGACAATGAACACGTCTACAACGCCGGTGGTGGTGGTAGAGACAAGCAGATGTTCGCTGTTATTACAAAGACGCACGCAAATGGCACACACGATATTATCTACAGTGCTCGTCCCATTGATGCAATCCGAAAGGAACGCAACGAAAGAACTAAGGGGCGTAAGGGCAGTAGAGACCAGTGGTTCTACGGTCCAAACGAAGGTATGAGTGCTGTCACTGCACAGAGTGCACAACACGCCGGTGTAAGAGACCACATCATCAACGCTTTCCACAACATCTCGAGTTACTTTGGTGAACGTTCTCCATTGAATGGCAGCCAGAGTAAGAGATACTACAAGGTGCTGAAGAACGTACCAGCTAACTTCCTCGCACCTGTTGATGACACGGTAGCCTCTATGATCACTTTCTCCGGTACGCACAAGGAGACACACGAACGCAATAAGCTAACTGGTTGGAAAAGAATCAAGCAGTTCGCTCGTGGATCAATGACAACGGTCAACATGAAGGACCGTATTGGCACCGGCTTTAGTAACGAAGAGCTCAACCAGGCTTTTGACACTATTGGTGACGAGAATACGCTGAATGAGTTGAGAGGTTTGCGCAAGGATATCAAGAGAGATCTTGGGCTTGACCGTAGTTTGTACGACAGTGATGCAGAATTCGAGCGTCACAGCAAGATGTACGACATCGGTTACGGACGCAATGAAGCAGATGACGAAGTCGTTAACCCCGTCACGAACAACTACGGTTTGAAGACGGAAGACTTGTTTGGTCCACTGCCAACACAGACTCCTAAGCCAGTACCTGGTAAGCAACACAACAGCGCGGAAAGCGCACCGTCAGGCTTTGAACCAGAAATCGCTGGTCACATCCCTATGCCAGAACAGCCACCTCACGTGGATCAACTCGCATCGACACCAGAAGGACGTCAAGAGACTGTCCGCTTGGCTGAACAGGTAACAGGTAGAAAGATGGATCCTGAGCAGCAGAACAGATTCTTCGATGGCATGAAAGAAGGTGGCAGCACTAGCGCCGGATTGGATGCCATTGACTGGGGCGACCCAGCAGAAAAAATTACAGGGGAATAACAATGCCAATTTTTAAGATCTCAAAGTCACTGAAGAGTGCCGATCGTGATGTTAATGACAAGTCTGCCATTTGCACGAACTGCGAGTATGGTTCAGAGCCAGGTAACCCAGTGGTTAACTTAGGTAAGAAGGACGGCATTACCATCTGGGCACACAGAAACTGCCCATCCACTATGCAAAAGCAGCGGGAAGCTGAAGAGATGGCTTCACGGGTAGATCGTGCTTCGATTTTCGCTTTTGCTGACAAGTTCCGTTATATTGCCAGCAATATGCCGGAGAATAGCACTGTAGAGGAGACTTTCCCTACTGCGCCAAAGCATAAGCATGAAGTAAAAGACATGACACGTATGAATGCGTCCGAAGAATACGAGAACGAAAACACCGGCGCGCCCAAACCGCCAAGCATGTAACCGCTGTACCCCAAGAAACAACAGTTTAATTTGCTGGGGTACCTGCCCTAGTGTATGTATCCAATACAGGAGAAATCATGGAACCACGTTTGAATATCAAGGTTGCCGAACTTTTTGACAGAACGGCTGCCCCCGCACAAGACCCCAACTTTGTACCGCAAGGCGTTCAGCTGCCCGGTGACTACATGGACGAGTCGAGCAACCACTTCCAAGGCAACATGCAAGCTTACAAAGAGCAGCAGCAGGGCCTTGGCGCTCAGATCCAGAAGTATGTTGATGAGTCGCAAATCCACAATGCCGACGAGAACCCTGCTCAGGACCCTACGCTTATGGTGCAAAACCCAGCTTTGGTTAGTACGCCAGACCTCTCGAACGTACCTGGTGCTGCACCAGCCAAGAAGGCTGCTAGCAAGCTTGCTTCACAAGCACTTGGCTTCAATAACACACAGGCTAACCCTGACTGCACACTTGGTGTTGTAGCCAGCGCACGCTCTGAGAGCCTCGTCAGTGCTCGTGTTGTCGCTGAG
>Ga0208877_1000085_pt1 | contig 33701 bp, 50 predicted proteins | sample CryBogCBH29Jun09_FD_184624 | JGI IMG/M metagenome (GOLD analysis project Ga0208877, IMG submission 184624) | Freshwater microbial communities from Crystal Bog, Wisconsin, USA - CBH29Jun09 (SPAdes) | ecosystem: Environmental > Aquatic > Freshwater > Lake | place: Crystal Bog, Wisconsin, USA...
CTCTGGCACGCCGAGATAAACCGCTGCACTTGCTCCGTGGTTGGCGCTGAGACGACCCGTGTGGGCGCCTCAGGCATCGAAACCCGGTCCATGGGGCTTCGCTCGAGCCAACCCCACCGAACGCCCTGAGCGAGCGCAGAGCGCAGCACGGCGCAGTAGCGACGAACCGTGGCCGGCGAGCGCCCGGAGTCGATCAGGTCGGTGATGAACTGGTCAACGGCGCGCACCGTGAGTTGATCGACCGGGATGTGCCCGAGTGCGGGGCCGATGATGTTGCGCGACACCTTGGCAAAGTCGTCTAGGTACCGAGGGGCCCGACCGCGGCTGGTGAGCAGGACGAGGTGCTCCTCGAGCAGCTGAGAGACGAGCTGCTTTGTCGGGATGACCTTGACGGTGGATTCAAACTCGTCGAGGATGCGCGCTGCCTGGCGCTCGGCCTCTCGGCGGTTCTTCGCCTCAAAGGTCCACACCTTGACTCGGCGCTTACCGGTGCCCGGATCGGTGCCGTAGTTCATCCGCAGGCGCCAACGACCCGAGCCTTTTGGCCTCTCATCGAGCGATCCTGTACCCTTTGTTCGTCCCCGCATGGACACAACTTAGGCGAATGTGTCCAAGATGTGTCCAAAGGGGCCCGGAGAGGTGCGAGAGCGGCCGAATCGGACTCACTGCTAAACCTCCTCTAGACCGGACACTAGGACGAAATAGCCCAATTTATAAGGCTTTTTCGTAGGTAAGTCCTCATTTACCAAGTTTTCAGGGCGCTGAATGTGTCCAAGAATGTGTCCAAGGATTGCAAGCCTTGAGGGCTGTCAACTCATTAGAGATGCGCAAATTCCCCGGCCGGAGCCGGGGGTGTGCGTGAGTGATATGCTTTGGCCGCTGTCGTGGAGTTGCTCCTCGGTTGGCATCTGAAAACTTGCGAGCCGAGGGTCGAGGACATCTGTCCTCGGCCTTTGGTATTTCTGGAGCCGCCGTCGATCTCCGCAGGGGACTAGTAATCCCCTGCTCGAGGCGGATGTTCGCGGATGGCACTAGAATGCCGCCGCCGTTCAGCCGGCGAAGAGCTGCGCCTCGGCGTAGTAGAGCAGACCGAGTGTCCGGTGGGTCATCTGTTGACCAGGGCACAGATAGAAGACCCCGTCACCATCCTCGTCGTCGAGGTCTTGCACCGATGCCAGCACGACCCAGTCGGCGAGGTTCGGCATGACGAAGTCGAACTCGTCGCTCCGCATGTAGTCCTCGAGCAGTTTCTGGATCTTCATTCCGATGTCGACGGGAAGGTTCATGGGATGACGTGCCCGCATGCGAGGTGGATACGGTTCTGCCAATCGGTGGCCACCGTTGGGCGGTGACACTTCGGGCAGGGTGGCAGGCGAAACACGTCCGTGCCGTCGAAGGAAGCCTCAAAGGATGACAAGGTCGCCCCAGCCACGTTGTCCATAACCTGCTCCGATTCCAACTGCCAGCATCCCGGCCGGCGACTGATTGCCTGTCTGAGCCGTGAACCAGTACGACCCGCCATCCATGGCAGGGCATTGGAACACGGTGCGCCCGGTGGATTCCGAGGCGACGAAGTGGTGCTTGTGGCCAGCGAATAGCAGCTCGGCGTCAGCGACGGGTTGCCGACCCATCACCTGGTCTCGCCACCACCGTTCCATGACGGCTTGCGAGCCGCCCGAACCGCTGAACTGGTGCCCATGGGCGAACGCCACCGGAATTCCTGCGACCTCGAGCGTCAAGGTCAAGTTGTCCGCAATCGCTCCGAGGGGTACCGAGACCCGCTCGTACCGCTCAGGGTTGGCAGCGAGGATCTCTGAGACCTGCTCAAAGATGGCGAGGTCGTCGTTGTCGGTCCATGAGGTGTAGGCCTTGCCGTTTTGCCGGTTCTCGCCGTGGTTGCCCGGCACCGCTGCCAAGACAATGCGAGTGCCGAGGGGCAGCAGGGTGTCGACGAACTTGAGCACCAGCCGCCGGCCGAGACGCATCTGCTCCCGGCGGTCGAGGCTGACGCTTGAGGTCTGCATGGAGTAGAACCCGGAGCACTGCTCGACGATGTCACCGAGACCGACGAGGTAGATCGTGTCGACCGGCCGGCCGATTTTCTTCAAATCCTTGATGTGGCGAACGAGACCGTCGAGCGCACGCATGATCCGACCGACCGTGGCTTCGGGCCCGTCTCCGCTTGGCTCAACCTTCCCAAGCTGCCAATCCGACAGCAGCACGACGAGGGCACGACCGCACTCGTCGACGTGAGCGTGCTTTGACGGCTTCCACTTCTTGACCTCGGCGATGAGCTCGGTGACGTCGACGTCATCGACCGGGATGCTGCGAGGGGTCAGCGTTGCCCGGTAGTAGAGCATTCGCTTGGTCTCGTTGTTGCCAATGGCGGCATCCCACGCACGCACCTGGACTGATCCTGGTACGACCTTCGTGTAGTTGGGGTCAAGGCCGAAGTCGGCGATCAGGTTCGCCCACAGCGCCGGGTCAAGCTCTTCGTCGGACTTGACGACCAGCGACCCGCCCTTCTCGGGGTTGTAAGTGAGCCCGGGCTCAAACCCTGCGGGGTGGCTCTCTCGGTGACGTGCCACGCGTTCGGGCACAGCACGGTCGAACTCGTCGAGGTTGATGTCGGTCATGGAGACTCCGATGCGCACGGACATTCCTCGGCACGGTGCCGAGCCACAATCTGCGGTGAGAGGTCGAAGTCCCATGACTTGAGGACTCGAGAAACTGTGACGTGGGAGTAGGTGAACTGGCTACCGGTGCGCGCAGCGAGCGCAGCGATCAACTTCGTCGCTCGGTCTTCGCCGACCTTGTCGATGGCTTTGGCGATGCCACAGCGTTTCTTGCGAGGCTGAATGACCTCAGCGAACTCCGACAGGTCGATCTCCGTCATTCAGTCCCCTTGATCAGTCCCAAGACGTACTGCGAGGCTTCCCAATCCGAGTGCGAAACGGAATGAGCGCCGGCCTCGCCTCGGTGGTGTCGAACGCACAGCCAGCGCAGGTTGGTTGCCGACTCAACCCATGCGCCAAGGTTCCAGGCGTCGGACACGCCGGGGTAGTCGACCTCGAGCGCCTCGAGGCTGATGCCTTCTTGGAGCGCGAACTCAATGTGGGCGTGGTGCAGCTCAAGACCCGCCTGTTCGCCGCCGTCTGCGGGCGGTGGACACGGGTTGCCCTGAGCGTCTGCACAGGCGTCGAAGCCAACTCGCTCACCGATGTAGCACCGGGCGGTCGCTCGGGTTTTGCGGTGATAGTGGTTGAAGTCGATGTAGTGCGGATCGTCCTCCCTCGCAGGATGAGGGGGGAAATGGACAAAATACGGCCGGTGGTGCTGGACGCCGTCGTGGGCTGCGACTTCCTCGGTCATTTCTTGATCGGCTCCGAGGTCGGAAATACCTTGGCAGGTTTCGGGGCGTAGGTCGGGGCGCCTGGGGCGCCGAGCAGCCAACCGAGTGCCGGTACCTTGGTCTCTGCCCATGAGGCGAGCGCACCGTAGGCGGCAGCTGCGCCGGATGTGATGTACGCCGTGACCTGAGCGTCGAGGCCGTGGATGCCCACCTTGGCGAGCAGACCAACGACGAGGCCGGCGGCAACCGGGGTCATCTTCCTGATGATGGACCTACTGAGGTTGCTCAACGTGCTCCTCCTCCGTGATGTTTCTTGCCGACCACTTGACGGTGTGCTGGGTCGTGTATTTGCCGACGAGGGCGATGGGCAAGATGCCGAGCCATCCCTGCCACCCGAGGGCGATCAGGTTCACGCCGGAGAACGCCGACAGCACGATGGATGCGACGTCGAGCAGACCGTCGAGGTTGCCGGCCAACTTCGCTCGGCCGTTGGCGATGGCATCGACGAGCACCGTGCCGACAAGGTCCTTGACGACCATGCACAACGAACCGATGCCTGAATAGAAGGCGACGTGGAGCCAGATGTTCTTCACGGGGCAACTTCCTCCGCTAATTGGGCGGGTGTGGTGGAGTAAAGGTCGTCGGCAGCGAGGTCTTGCGCCGGCACCCAGCCGGCGAACATGAGTGCTGCGGTGACGAGGCCGGAGCAGATCCACGTCATCGAACGCCGAAGGCAGATGCTCCGGGGCAGGATGACGTCAAGGATGCAGCTCACGATGGTGAGGAAGCCGTACTTCGCCCCGACTTGGCTGCGAGCAAATTTGAGCACGTCTTCTGGGTTCAGTTCCGGCGGACACGGGCGAACCTGCGTCTTGCCACCAGGGGCAATTTCGCTCAGCAGACGGAAGTTGGTGACGCCTCGAGCCTCAGCCTGGATGACGTACCAATCGCCGCTCGTTGGGTGCGGCCGGTCGATGATCGCTGCGTGGTTCCACTTGGATTCGTTCTTGTCGCCTCGCAGCGCCTCGCCGAAACGGATCGCCTTGGCGATGGAGCCGGTGGAGTGAGCGAAGACGATGTCGCCGGGGTAGATGCCTGCGTGGGTCATTTCGAGTCCTTCGGCGGGATGATGCCGAGGTGCTCGGCGATGCGTGCGACGAGGTCGCCGGGGTTCTCGGTGTTGCGTCCGTTTGGCATGAGCCGACTCAGGGTGTCGTTTTGGTACTCCGTCATTTGGCGCAGCCACTCAACGTCGGCCTCGAGTTGGCGCACGACGGGCACGATGGCCTTGATCTGCGCGACGCCCTCGGCGGTCTCCCTGCGGGTTTGCTTGACGCTGGCGTGCTTCTTCATGGCGTGACCCACAAACCAACCGATGACACCGAAGACGCCGCCACCGAGAACCACAACGTTCGCCCAATTTCCGATTTCACTCCACATGTCATGGCTGCCCGAGTGCTGCCCAGGTGGTGGCGCCACAGACGCCATCAGCGGTGATGTGGTGTGCGGCTTGGAACGCCTTGACGCACTGCTCGGTCGATGGACCGAAGATCCCGTCGATCTTCAAGACCTCGCCGTGCTTGGAAAGCATCTGCTGCAACTTGAAGACGTCCATGCCTCGAGCGCCAAAGACGACCTGCGGAGGCGTTGCCGGTTTGGCTGGCGCAGCTGCGGCGTGAGGCGCTGGCGCAGGCGCCGCGTCGACCGGCAGGAATTGCAGGAAGATCTGCGGCGTGCGACCGTCAACGGCGAAGCCTTGCTGGGGTGCGGATTTTGGAGCGTTGACCCAAACGAAGGACGGATCTCCCTGCTGGCCCATGCTGACCGTCAGAACGTCCGAGCCGTGGACCTCAATGACGATGGCGGTGTGCCAGCCGGTGCCGGGTCCGTAAACCACGACGTCGCCTGGTTGCACCTGCGCCAAGGGGATGTGCTTGCCGTGACTGAGCAAGGTGCCGGTGTAGCCCTCGCCGTCATAGTTGAGGCCGTTCGGGTCCGGTGCTCCTGCCCAGCAGTAGCAACGGGTGACCCACGCCGAACAGTCCGACGTCACCGGCAACTTGCCGGCGGCGTGCATGTTGGCCATTCGGGTCGGGCCTTCGGTGTAGGTGAAGTGCGTGTGGTTCTCGACGCCCCACTTCGCCCACTGGACGATTTGGGCGCGCAGACCTAAGGGTGCTGGCATTGGCTGCTCCTTGTTTGGTGGGGTTAGGTCAAGTGAGCTCGGCGGTGAGCATGTAATACGAAGTGGAAATCGCTGATGTGAAGTCTTGGAAATAGGTGTTTCCAGCAGTGGCGCCGGTAGTCGTAAACGTCAGCGTCACTGCTGTTGTGCTTGCGAAACCAAGTGACACCGCAGATGCAGTTCCAAGCGTTGTCGAGCCGTTCCAAAGGCGAGTGTTTGTCAAAGATGACCCATACAGCGTCGGGACTGCAAACATCTTCACGGGCAATGGGTACACCATGCGAACCGACGTTGTTGATGTGGCAAAACCCATGCCGGCGGTTTGAGCCGCTCCCAAGTTCGCCGTAATTGCATATGCGTAGCGTTGGCACAGAGCAAGTTCTTCAGAAATTGTTACGCCGGTGCGGCACCAAGGAGTAGCGGTGGTGCCAGATTCAAGCTTGACAGCACCAATGACTATTGTGTTTATCGCCGGTACTGGCGCACTTATTTCAAGGGTCAGGTCATAAAGAGAAGACGGCAATGCGCTGGCACTCGTAAACGTGAATTCCGTTGAAGTAATTGGCACCGTAAATGTCCCAAGAGTGATGGCGGTTGCAGACCCGTTCCCACTTCCGCCAATGCCGTTGTGGGCACTATTGGAACCAGTTGTTCGGTACCAAAGTTTGACAGTGGCGGTAAATGACGAATAGAACCCGCTGCTGTCGCTGGCCCAAAGCGAGACGGTGACTTTTTGATTGGCAAGTTCCGCAGCGTTGAAATTTTCAATGGGAGTTGCGATATACGCAGTTGCAGTTGATCCGGATACATTGGAAACTGCAATTCCGCTTGTCAAGCTCGGTCCATTCGCAGACCCTGAATTTGCTGCACTAAGAGCTACGCTAAACGTCGATGCAGCCGTTGTATAGACGGTCCAGCGGTCAGCGACATATGTCAGCGTGTTGGCTGAAATGCTCAGAGAACTTGCGCCCTGACTTGTTAGGCGTTGGAAGAAGTCAAATCCTCCGTTGATGATGTAGTTCTTGCCCGCCGTAATATTGCCGGTCCCTGGAATGCCCTGTGGACCTTGCGCTCCCGTGGCTCCCTGCGGACCCTGTGGACCTTGAAGGCCGGCGGCAACCGCTGACGAACCAGAAGAAACGAACGTAAGCGTGAAGAACGAGTTGGCGGTGAACGTGATCGAACCGCCGGTGCTGTTGTTGAGTCCAATCTGCAACACGTCGCCAGCGTTGGCCTGAATGTCATCTGAGGCGAAGAATGACCGTTCGTTGGTCGTGGCGTAGCCCAGCTGCTCGTTTGTCGACTGCGTGACGTTCTGAATGTAAAAGTTGGCCTGACCCGAGGCAATGGCGCCGAACTCAAGGTAGAACTTGGCCGAGTAGACGCCAGTGACCGGAGCAGTGATCTGCGCACCACTGGCCGTCATTGGCGAGAACGCGTAGGTGACGGTCGTGAAATTGACCGTGCCCGCTGTGCCGCCGTTGGCCACGGAGTTCGTTGCTCCAGTCACTCGAGCGCCGGGCGTCGACGTGGCCACCGACCGCTCAAGGTACGACAAGCGGTTGTTGTGGCTCTTGACTGAGCCAATGAACCCGTCCTGTGGCGGTCGGTTGATCTTCGGCATTAGAGCATCCCTTGAGGCAGCGCACCGGGAAGGCCGGTGAGTGGCGGGTTGAGGGTGTAGGTGACGGTCGGGACACCGGCGTCAGTGATGGCGAAATCAATGCCAACGATGCGCATGATCGTGTCAAGGCCTGACGGGAAACGGTTGTCCGGTCCCGTGATGATCCGGACGTGGTCGCCGTCGTCGACCAAGTTGGCAGCGACACCTGCGTAGGACAGCGCCACGGTGACCGTCGAGGTCACAATGGGGAACTCTCGACGAGCGACCTCGCCTTGAATCTCGTAGGTCAGCGTGGAGTTGTCCACGGTGTTCACGAACGAGGTAAGGGCGCTCATGTGCGGCCATCCGAGGTTGGTGGCAGCGGGGTCGGTGTAGCTCAGGGGGTTGAGCGATCCAGACGAGGCTGTCCCGACCACTTCGTCTGCCTGCTCGGAGCCGTCTTCGTCCCAGGTGTATTCGATTGCAGCTGAGAGATCGAGCAACCAATCGTTGACCAGCCGAGGTGCAAGGTTGTTGTAAGCGTTGCCGGCGGTGTAGGACACGGCGTTTGATGGATCGTCCTCGGAGGTGTACGAACCCGCCGCAACCGAGGCGCTGATCGTCACCTGGCTGATAGAGCGGTTCGTGTTCGTGATGGTACCGACCACAGTGCCGCCGGAGTTTTTGACGTTCGCGCCGATAACCGGCTGGTAGCCGGAATAGGTGCCGGTGGTTCCGGTCGATGCCACGGTGATTTTCGTGACCTCGTTGGAGGTCTTGGAGCCTCGTCGAGGGAAGTCGAAGTTCATCACGAACAGCGGAACTGAGCCGGTGCCATTCGCCCAATAGCCGTCAATGGCGAAGTCGTAGCCAGCCTTGTAGCCGGCGTCGGAGTAACCCACGATGATCTGATCCGCTGACACTCGACGAGACAACGGGAACGACGGGGCGAAGACGTTGGTGGCTCCAAGTGCCGTGGTAACGCGATCCGAAACCTGCATCGTGGCGAACGCCGAGTTCACGACGTTCTGCGCACCAGCGATGATCGCATTGCCGATGTAGGGCCCGTAGTTCGGGCGGGCGATGTTGCCCCAAAAGTAATACTCCGGGTACAGCGACGACGACGGATAGGTCGAGTAGTCGTTTGCCTGGTGGCGAGACGTGATGTAGTCGAAGCATTCCTTGGCGGTGATGTCCAACGTGTGGTTCTTTGTGTCAAACGATCGGGTGCGCACGAGGCCTGCCCAGACCAGTTGGCCGTCAATGTCGACGCAGAGCAGCGTCTTGTTGGGCGTGGTAGCCGTGATGAGCGTTGCCGGTGGGATTTGCGAGCTCTCAAGCGAGATCGATCCGGTCATCTGGCCGGCGTTGTTGAGGCGCTGGCTGAACGTCAGGTTCTGCAACGGGATTTCGCCATGGCTGACGGGGCCGTTGCCCAAAATGGCGTATCCGCCCGTGGCGAGGGTGTTTGAGCTGAGCGACGCCATTTGCACGCCAAACTGCCCGTAGTTCGTTCCTCGAGAAGTGCCGAGCCCGGAGTAGGTCAGCGTCCCGGTCTGGTTGTACGCAGCGTTTGACGTGCCGATGATGGTCACCGAAGTTCCCGCAGCTGCGAACCAGTTCTGCACGCCCCAGCAGCTCACGATCTTGGTCGTGGTGTTGCCGATGGCGCCGCCGAAGGGAAGCGCAGCGTCGTAAGTCGGGTAGAGCCCGGTGATGTGGTTTGCCTCCTCAACGCCAATCTGCTGCGCCTTTTCCGCCGTTGAGATGCTGCCGCCAACGATGGCGGTGTCACCGACCGATGGGCCGAGTTGGGTGACGTTTGACAGGCTGAGGAGGTCGTAGGACCAGACGGTGACAACTCCGCTCATGCGAGGTATGCCGGGGCGTAGTCGACTTTGAGCGAACCGCTACCGGAGCCGGTCCATGACGCCGAGATAACGGCGGACTTCGAACTGGACGTCATCATGCCTCCAACGAGAGAAATGGGGTTCGGCCACGTCGGCGCCGTTGCCGATGCGGAGTAGTAGGCGCTGCCGGCCTTGGTGATGGTGTGTAGGTCGGTGTTGATGACGTAGGTGGTCGCCGTCGGCACGGTGCCAGGTTCCACGTTGATGCTCCACTGGGCCACACCGCCGACGGTGCAGGTCACGGTGACGTTGCTCATGCCGGTGCTCGTCGAGGCGAACGTCACGATGGGGTTCATATCGACGTCACCGGCGTAGGTGATCGTCGGGATGGAAACGGTGGCGGCGCTACTGAACGACTGCGTAGTCGACACCGGGTTGCCGTACAACCGAGGGTCGGTGGCGTGGAACCACAACTCAGGGCTGATGCGCCCGGAGTTTGCGTAGTCGAACGTGTAGGGGTACTTGGCGTCCTTGATGCGCACCATGGCGCCCATGACTGGCCGGTTGGGGATCTGAATCCACAGCGGCAGCTCGGCGTTGACAGCGACCGTGTTCGTCAGGTTGGCATTGATGGCGACCTGAAGGGTCTTGAGGAGTGCCTGCGACGTCGATCCACCGTTTTTGAAACCGAGGTCAAGGCTGACGTCGATGTCCCGGCCGGCGAGCAAGTTGTAGCCAGGGAACTCGCCGTGCACACGCGCTCGAGCAATGTCGCCGGTGTTCAGCATTGGCAGATCCGAGACACCTTGAATGCCGACGATCTCGTAAGCGGTGCCTGCGCCAAAGGTCAGACCGTTGAACTGCATCTGCCATGGGCTGAGCGAAGGGGCTGAGTAGCCAAGGGGGAACGCCATTATCGGGCTCCTGCGGATCGAAGGGCACGGGATACGGCAGCTGCAATCTGCTGCGGCGTTGCATTTGTGGTGACGTTGATGTTGAGGTCTCGGGCAAAGGTACGGATGTCGGCCGCTTGCGCCTTCTTGTGGGTCTTATCCCAATTTATTAGCTGCTGCTTCCATTGAGCAAATACATCTTTGGGTGTCAAATTGTTTTTTGCTCCGCCGATAAGCTTTTGAAATTCTGCAAACGTTGCAGATTTCCCCATCGTCGCCACATACCCTTCCTCGATTTTAGCTTGCTGATTCGATGTCGCCAATTGCTTATTTGACAGAGCAAGTTTGCGACCACCGAAATGATTGATGACGGCGTTCATCCCCTGATGAATCATGTAAGCAGCCAGTAACGGTGGAGCAGCATCGGCGATAACACCCGCTGCAACGGGCAGTGCGTTCCGCAACCCGCCTCCAGCACCACCTCCAGCACCTGTGACCGAGGCCACGCCACCTTCTGTGGCAATTGTTCCGTCCTCGGTGGCGGTAGTAGCCGTGTTCACGGCAATTTCTCGCGTGTTGACAACAATTTGTTCGAGCAGGCTGTTTGAACTTGCGGCACCTGCGCCACCGCTACCGAATGAGGTCACAGACTTGAGGGCTCCGCCGGCATCCTTCATGGCCGAGAAGATGCCCTTGACCTTGTTGAAGCCCCAGATGATGCTCAACGCAGTGCCAATGCCACCGACAGCCATGCCGAAGTCGGCCACGGCGCCCTTGTTGCGGGTCAGGAAACCAACGAAGTTTGAGACCCAGCCGGCGGCGATGGTGAGCTTTGGAATGAGCCACTCGCCGAGCTGCTTGCCCATGTTTGTGATCTGCGCGTTGAACGTCTGCATCTTGCCCGGCAAGGTGTCGGAGAACCCTGCGGCGGCACCCTGCGTCTTCTGCTGAATGGCGTCAAGGATGGTGGTCGTGGCGTGGGCGGACGAGTTGTATTTGTCCTGAGCATTCTTGACGGCCATTTGTGCGTCTTGCAGCGCCCACTGGCCCTTCGCACCCTTCAAAATGTGATTGTTGAGCTCGTACTGCACTCGAGCCAACTTGATCTCGGCAGCGATCACCGCTTGGTGCGCCTTGGCCACCGAGGTCGCAGACCCGGATTGCACGTTCAAGTTCAGCCCGAGCTGCTTCACGATGCGCGTGCTGCCACCCATGATTTTCGCCACGGCGGACGCTGCATCGGCGAGGCTCATGTGCTTGAGGCGTGCGAGGTCAGCCACCTGACCCATAAGCGCAGTGGCTTTCGCCGTTGATCCGGTAGCGGTAATCAAGGTGGTCAGGGCGACGTTCGTCTGGTCGGCGTTGAATCCAAACTTGGCCATCGAGTTGTACGCAGCGTCGACCTTGCCTTTGACCTCGTCGAACGACTGGCCGGAGTTCTTGACGGCGGTCTCGAGGTTGGACTGCGCCTGTGCGCCGTCAAGGGCGATCTTCACGGACTCGCCGGCGATACCGACGAAGGCTGCGAGGCCGGCGCCGGTTGCAGCTGCGCCGAGCCCGGAGATCATGCCGAGGAACCCGTGACCCTTCTTCTCCGCTTCGCCGAACTTGTTGCCAACCTCGGTGAGCACCTTGCCGAACGGCGTACCCATGGACTCGGCGTGTTGGCCGAGACGGGTGAACAGACCGCCGATCCGGTTGGTCGACTTGTCGAAGTTGGACTCCATGTCCTTCGACACGCGCTTGGAGACCTCGCCGGTCTCGAGCATGGCCTCAACGGCGGAGCGGTTCTCGCCGACGAGGTGTAGGCGGACAATGAGGTCGTTCAACGCCATTAGAGACCTCCAAGGACTGAGATGGCACCGCTGCGGTCGACGCTGATGCGCTGCATGATGTCTGCCACGGCGTGCTGGACGCCTTCGGCGAGTTCGGTGCGGTGCGCCTCGAGTGCAGGGGCGAGGAATGGGTAGCGAGCTTGGTCAGCCCACGCGGAAGCAGACCCGTCCGCTCGAGGGCGGCCGGGGTGACGGAAGATGAGTTCGCCAGATGCACCGGTAGCGGTCGATGACCTGCGACGCCGGTTGCGCTTGCGACCCTTCTCAAGGTTGCCGATCTCGTACAGACGAGCGAGGACGTTGCCCTTGCCGCCGGCGGAGATGGTGACCGCTGAGCGGTTGGAGGTGAGGCGAATGGTGTGAGCGATGGTGGTGGAGTGCTCCGACGCACGTTCCATGGCGTCGAGCTTGATGACTTCTGCAGCGGCCTTGAGCCGGCGTTGCATCTCAATCCGCAGCTCGGGCGCAGCCTTGTCCAGGGCACGACCGAACGCCTGCAATTGGCTGGCGTCGATGCCGGCAACGCCGGTGAGCTGCTGGCTCTTGAGCGGAGATGCCACGGTCAGCCTCCAAGTGCTGCTGCGATGTTCTGGGCTTGGCGCTCCTCAGATGCGGAGCGGTGAATCATCCCGACGTGCCGTACTCGGTCAAGCAGGTGCGCCGGCTGCACTTCGATGACGTCGGGGGTCCATCCGGTGATCTCAATGATCTGGACGAGTTCCTCCGTGGTCTGCAACCAGTCCGGAAGGTCTGGGTGCTCCATCTGCCCCCTAAGCGCCAGGCTCAGTCGCTCGAGGGCTGCGTAGGGCTCTCAGGGTCCGGGCTGGGCTCAGCGACGAAGAAGGCCTTGTCCTTTGCGTCCATGCAGGCTTTGCCGAGCACGTCGGCGGCTTGGGCGGGGATTTGGTCGTAGCCGTCGGCGTCGACGGGGAACCCGAAGGACCACGACTCAACCATGCACAGCACAGCGGCGATCTCGAGGGCCACGAAGCAGTCGATCTCCTCGTCGGAGACCGCTGCGGTCGTTGGCTCGGCATCGTCGGGGGTTGGGGCACTGACCGAAGCCTCCGCCTCCATCCGCCGCAGCATTGCGCGCTGGTAACGGATGGTGGCGACTTCGACAGGGAGCCGCTGCTTCCGGGTGACGCTCTCGGGGTCCCGAAAGACTGCGGAGTTGCCGCCGGGCAGGTCGATGGTGATCGGCATCAGCAGTAGGTCGTCCCGCTGGCGATGGCGTTCTTCAAGGTGACCTTGGCGGGGCTGACGCCACCACCGGCGGTCGTTGCGTCGGTCGAGTTGGCAATGCCTTCAAACTCGAACTCCTCAATGACGTAGGGCTTGGAGTCGACGACGATTTTCGGGTTGAAGACGTTGCACTTAGTCATCTGGACGTTGAGGCCGGTGGTCGTTCCGGTGCCCTGCGTCGAGCTGATGACCACGGCCGGCTGGGTGTTTGCGGTGACGTAGTTGTATTGCACGTCGTCGTTCTTCCAGTAGGTCACCTTGCCGGTCACCTGCAACGGTCCGACCCAGATGGTTGCGGGGTCTTGCTGGCCGGTGAGGGCCATGACGTTCTCGCTGTTCTGGCGTGAGAAGTTGATTTCAAACGATTGCGCTTGGCCGACTGCGGTGCCGGCAACGGTGAGGCTCCCGGTCCATGCTGCGAGCGGCTTGAGGGTTGACACCGAAGCGACAGCTGCGGAGCCGGCGTAGACACCGGAGGCACGAGCCATGAACTTCGCCGTGTACGCCATGAGCGCACCGGGATCGAGCGTGAGGGTCAGGTCGGTGAACTTGCCGCCGGCGTAGACACGGGTGTTGAGCCCGTCGTAGAACCACAGCATGACCGGAGTGGGCTGCTGGTTCTTTGTGGCGGTGTTGTCGACACCGAAGGCGTGTTGGCTCGGGCTTCCGGCCGTGTAGTCCTCAGCACCGAAGATGCCGCCGACGAGGTACCCGAAGGTGTCAGCGAACACGGCGCCCGAGATGTCCCAGGTGGAGGTGCGCATGCCTTGGATGGCGGCGTAGGTCTTGACCGAGGATCCCTGGTAGGACTGATCGAGCAGCTGCGCGTACTCGTCGGCCGGAGCGATCTTCTCGAGCGGCAGGTAGAACGCCGGCGAGTTCGTGGCTTGGAGCGCAACGTAGGTGTTGGCGTTGTGCGACAAGGTCGGCGTCACGGTGATCGTGCCGGTCGTGCCTGAACTCGATCCGACGGTGTAGGCGAGCACCTCGGTGTTCGGACCGTCGATGATGAAGGCGTACCCGGTCGAAGCGATGCTGCCGACCACGTTGCTCAACGCGACGGCCTGAGAGGTCGTCGTGGTGATGGCTGCGCTCGTTTGGCCGTTGATGCGGTCCATCGAACCGCCGACCCACGTTCTGAATGAGGACAATGGCATCTGGGTCTCCTAGTTGGAAGGGTCCGGGGTGGACGGGTCTGTCGGGGCTGGCGCTGCCGGGGCTGCGACTTCCTCGAAGAAGTTGGGGTCAGGGTTTTCGTCAGCGGTGACGATTTCGCCTGGCTCGACCACACGACCGTCGAAGAACCGACGCTCGTAGGGGTAGGTCATTTGGAACTGCGCCATGAGTCCTCCTAGAGGGTGGTTTCGGCGTGGACGGTGATGACGATGTCGGTTTGAACACCGGCAGGTTCTTGGATCGGTGCGGGTTCTCCGCCTCGTGTCCCAGAGGGGTAGCAAACCTCGACGAGCCCGCCGACGGTGGGGTCGTTGCGGATCGCCGTTTCGACGTAGGCGGCGATGACCCATGCACGGTTCATGCAGGTCGCTCCGTCTTCGTTGCTGTAGACCGAGACGTGCACGTCGAAGTCGTAGGACTCTCGCAGGGTGCCGGCTCCGAACCCACCAGTGAACGACTGGAAGGTGGAGACCCGGTTGACCTCACCGGGAATGTAGACAACCTCGTCCTCGACGTTCGGGCCCGGTGTACCGAGGCAGACCGTCATGGCGCCAGCGTTTGAGTCGGCGGCAACGACCGCAGCGATGTCAGCCAAGATCGCCTGGACAACCTGTGGAGCGGTGGAAACCGGGATCGTCACTAGAAGACCGCCGGTGGCTTCTTGGATGGCAGCAGCAGCTCACGAACACGGTTCGGAACGAAGAAGCCCATGATCTCGCGTCCGGGCTCTTGGTCGTCGACCTCGTAGCCGGGGATGCCGATCTGCGGGCGTCGACGCTGCGTTTGGCTGTAGTTCACGCGCAGCAGCTCGAGGGCGCCGAGCGTGATATTGGGCTCAATGGTTGCCCGGCCGGCGTAGTAGGACACCTGCACGGTCTGGCGACCCGGCGTGAACGCCGTGGTGCCACCGCCGACGGTGCGACGGACGATGCGACCAGTGGCGAGTTCGACCTCGCAGCTGTAGATCTGACCGTGGCTCGGGTCTTGGATGATGGCGAGGGGCCACGCAATCGGTCCGACGTACTCGGTCACGGCGATCACGGCCGAGACCGGACGCTGACGCAGGATGACGGTGTCAGTGCCGCCGTCGTGCCATTCCTCAACAACCTTCTGGATCACGGGGCCGACGATGAACTCAACGACGGGGCCGAGGCCCTTGATCATGCGCACGATCTTGGCGTCGTCGGTCTTCATGGTCGCCGGGATATTCAGGTAGTCCTTCGCCTCAGCGAGCGAGATGATCAGGTTGCCACCTGCGGTTGTCAGGTTCTCCTCGACGAGCACGTCGATGTAGCCGTCGGCCGGAGCGGTCTGGATGGAACCATCGCCGTAGGTCACGACGAAGTTCGCCATGAACTGTCCCGCCGTAGCGGTTTGAGTGCCGGAGAACGAGAACGACACGGTGCCGGCCGAAGCGTTGGTCACCGTGGCGCTGGCGTTGATTGCCGGCGTGCTTGAGGTCAGGGTACGCATCACGAAGTTGACCGTGGCGCCGGTGAGGTTGAGCGCCGCACCTGTCGCATCGGTCAGCGTGTAGGTCAGTGCAGGCTTGGTGTCGCCCTGCCGAATGACGAAGTCGTACCCAGGATTTGGCATCAGATGAACGTGACCTCGGTTGTGCCGGTCGTGGCGGCGCTGGCGTTGATGACCAGCGACGTCGCAGACGAGGGCAAGGGGAGTGCTACGAACGGGGCGTAGACGGGGTTGCCAATGGTCACTCCGCCGCTGTCCAAGTTGGTGCGGACCTTGATGGTCTGCGTGACCGAGGACGGAATGACGATGAGCGCAGCGATAGTGCCCGAGGGAATGGCGATGGTGTTGTCGCCAGATGCCAGGGTGACGTCAGCCACCGTTCCGACCGTCGTGCCGTTCGTGGCCGACAATGGACCGATGATCTTCTCGCCGGTCGGCATGCCGACAACTTGGCCGGTGATAGTCAGGGTGCTCGACATGACTAGGCAGTCGGCGCAGCTGCGGTCTTGGCGGCAGGTGCTGCGACTTCCTTGACGTGGGTGCCGGGCTTGATGCCGAGTTCGGTCTCGATGCGAGCGAGTTCGGCTTCGATGTCCTTGACGCGCTGCTCGGTGGCGGTCTTCACTTCGCCGACGACGTGCTCAACGAGACCCTTGACGTGGTCGTACTCGTTCTTCAAGCCTTGGTAGTAGGACTTGGCGCGCTCAACGGGTGTGGCTTCCTGAATGGTGGTCATGTCCATGGGGGTTCTTCTCCGTGTTTGATGGGTGGACTGGTGGGTCCGCAGAGCGCCGAAGCATTACGGCGCTCTGCGCACCCACCCGAGACCCAAAGGTCTCGAGGGGTGACGCACTGAGTTGTGAGCTCAGTTGGGGCCGACTAGTAGCCGGTCGGAGCCGTGAGGCCGGTTCCGCTGATGACCGACACCGACGAGGCGTACCGGGGGAGGAACGCGACGTAGTTGTAGACCTGGAAGCGGACGCCGAGCGTGCCGGAGAGCACCTCGGGCAGGACGCGCATGCGCATCGAACCTTCGAACCAGAGCAGGTCGTCACCGCGCACGGCGTAGACCTCGTCCTGGTTGGTGCTAGCGCCGTAGTTCGAGGCGATGTTTCCGTCGATGGCGACGGGGACACCGGTCGAGAAGTTGGCGACGTAGCCCTCGGCAGCTGCGGCCTCGGAGGTTGCCATCGTGTTGAAGGCGACCTGCGACGGCACGACGAGCGGACGGTTCTGGCTGTCGAGCGAACCAACGAGCCAGAAGTAGCGGCTCGGGGTCATCCACAGCGTCACGCCGTCGACGCGCTTGCGGTTCTTGGCAATCTGCGAGACCGCTTGGAGCGCAGGCGTGAACATCTGGTACCCAGCGGGGGTGGCCGCCGTGAAGGTCACCGAGTTGGTGCCCGACAGAGCGTGGATACCCGTGATCTGGCCACTGGACCCGGTGCCGGCGAGCGCCTGCAAGTCACACGCCTGGTTGTAGGCGGATGCGAGGTCCTGGAAGATCACCTGGTCGAGGAGCCCGTTCGGAGCCTGCTCGAGCAGCTGGAGGCTGATGTCCTCTTGGCCGGCGATGGTGCGAACCGGAGCGTTGACGTAGCTGGCAACGAGGTCCGTGGACGACACGTTGGCGTTGTCTGCGGTCTGGATGGCAGCGGACGTACCGGTGGTCACCGACGGGATGTTGATCGAGTTCGTGCCTTCGGGCAGGTCAACCTGACGAAGGGAGTTCACGAAAGGGCGACCGAAGCGGAGGTACTTGATCCACTGGTCTTCGAGCCACAACGGCGGGATGAAGTAGCCGGCGGAACCGGTCGTCGAGCTAGCGGCACGACGCTCGAACGAGGCACCCTGCACAGCGGCACGCTGCTCGGTGCTGCGCTTGGCGCTGCGACGAGCGAGTTCGACGTCCATCTCCTGTGCGTGGCGCTCGAGGCGGGCACGCGCTTCGCCGGGGTTGCCACGGCCAACGCCGGATTCGGCGAGGGCGAGGTCGGCGTAGTAGGAGGTCGGGGCGTGGCGCTCGTAGGTGAGCGGCTCGGCTTTGACGGAGACAACGGGGGCAGCGCCGGCGGCGGCCTTGCGGGCCTCGGTCACAGCCTCAATGTCGGCGATGCGGTCGGCGAGGTCACGCAGCTCGGCGGTCAGACCGTCGAACTCAACGCGCTCTTCGTCGGTGAACGAGCCGTCACGGCTCTCGGCTGCGGCGAGGATTGCTTCTCCACGCTCAGCCTTGGTTGTGCGCTCGGCGCGCAGCGTCTCGATAAGAGACATGGCTCACTTCCTTTCAAGAAGTAGTTGGGTTGGTTGGTTCATCGGGCTGCTGCCGAACGAACTCCAAGGCAGGGGACCGCAGTGGCGGTGCTTACGTTGGGGCGCAGGGTGCTGGCGCGAATCGGTACTGCGGGTACTGCGAACTAGGCGCTGAGGAGCGCCAACCGGCGACGTGCGACCTCGAGGTCGTTGCGCACCGGCTCGATGGCTGCGGGAGCCAGCGAACGGATGAGTGCGAACCGCTCGTCAAGTGCCAGAAGCACCTCGTCGGTCAGTTCGCCTCGGGAGATCAGGGAGTCGAGCGCCTCAACGAGCTGCTCGGCAGACGCCTCACGGCCAGCCTCGCCACGGAGCGAAACGAGGCCGGCGGTGTGAGGGTTCGCGCCGTAGTTCACGGCGGAAACGTCACCGTGGTGAAGGTTCACTTCGGTGATGGACCGGTCGGTGTAGTCCTCGTTCCACACTTGGCTGGTGACCCGGAAGGCGAAGGACATTTCGTCGATGTCCCCGCGCTCGACGGCGGAGCGGAGGGCAACGACCTGCGGGTTCATGGGGTCGAGGCGTGCTTCGGTGAGCAGACCGGTAAAGTCCTCGGACAGGCGAAGGGTGCCAGGCTTGGTGCGAGCGAGCGCCATGCCTTCGTGGTTGATCAGGAAGTTGACGTCGGGCTGTTCGCCGAGCGTGCGACGGAACGCACCTTGGGCGACGCGCTCAGTCCACGGACCGAGCATGTCCTCCATCTCGTAGTCGGCGTTGGTCACGCAGGCGTAGCCGGTGTAGATCAGGTCTGATCCGCCGGTGCCGTTCGGCACCTCACGCAGCTCGAAACCGGTCGTGGCAACACGACGGGATTCACGCACGTTGCGCAGGTCGTCTCGGACGGAACGCAGGTTCTCAAGGGGAGCGACTTCGAGGGTGTCCATGGAGCCTCCTATTGGCCGGACGGTGACTTCTGAGCGGCCTTGTCGGCGCCCATGGGGTTCGGGGCGGCTTCGCCTGGTGACACGAGCGAGCCGTTCTGTGCTGAGTTGAGCGGAGCCATGGGGTTCGTGGACCACTCGGTGCCGAACGGAGGCATGTCCTCCGCGATGCGCACGTCGTCGATGGTGATAGCGCCAAGGGTGCGTGCGACGGCGTAGGCCTGCCACCGTTGCAGCGTGTCGCCACGGAGCCGGTGGGTCAGGTCGAACTTGACGTAGTTGCCTCGAGGGGTGAGCGCCGTGAAGGCGTCCTCGATGCGGCGCAGGTAGCCCATGAGGGTGTTGCGCACGAATCCGATTTCCTGCTGCTCGATGCCGGTTCCCCAGCTTGTCGTGCGGTCGACGTCGCCGCCCATGTGCGGTGGGATGCGGAACAGCGAGAAGATCTCCGAACGGCTGTATTGCCGGGTCTCGAGGAACTGAGCGTCCTTGGGCGAGATGGAGATTTGCTGCCACTCGACGTCGCCGGTGAGCACCGCCGGCATGTAGGCGTTGCCGATGCCCTGGTGGCTCTGCATCCACTTCTGGGCGAGGAGGCGTGCTTCGTCCTCGTCGAGGTCGCTGTTCACCTTGAGCACGCCATCGGGGCGTGAGGAGTTGGCGAAAAATGAGCCGGCCGACAGGTCAGCCGCTCGAGCGAGGCCGAGAGTGTTGCGGTGCACCTCAATGGGATTGAGGCCAATGAGCGATCCGGGGCTCATGTGGTACGGGATGTGGAACACATCGTCGGGTTCGATCTCAACCTGACCGGCCATCACAATCATCTGGCCACTTACGGCGTCACGACGAACGTGGATCTGGTCAGGGTGTATGAGAATGACCTGCGTGGGGTACCCACGACGGTCACGCTGCACAACTTGTCCCCATGCGTTGCCTCGAAGGGCCATGGAGCGCACGACTTGGTCGATGAAGTCGAGGCGGGAGACCTCAGACCACGGTTGAGCGACCACCGGAGCGAGTTCGACCTCGACTTTCTCGGGTCCCGTGCCGACGTACTGCCGGATCGGCAGGGTAGCGACGGCGTCGCTCAGGATGGAGACCGCAGTGGCGACGGCGGAGATGGCCTGAGCGGACTTCTCGTTGATCGAGGTGCCAGCGACCGGCATGGCGAGCATGCCGTTGGTCGGAGGCGTGGTATCGCCCCACGGGAGTTGTGGGTTGGCTCCACGGACCTCGGAGACGGCTCCTGTGCGGCGGAGAGCGGCGCTGATCAGTCCCACGTCAGTTGGTTCCCGTCGTTGACTTGGCGACCTTCACGTCGAGATACAGGCCGAGAGCGAGCATGAGGATTCCTCCACAGATGAACGCCGCTGGGACGCTGAACAGGGCGATCCCGGCAAGAAGCAGGGCGGCACCGATGAGCTCGAGCACGATGGCGAGGGTCACGGAGCCTCCTGGACTAACCGAGTAGGTCAGAGAAGTTGAAGATGCGTGGCTTCGGCGGCGACTTCACGTTGGAAGACGTACCGAACGCCATAACGGCGGCAACGGCAAGGTCGATCTTGAGGGGCGACTTCTTGGTTGCTTTGGTGAGGCGGATTCCTCGGTTGGTCAGGCGAGTTCGAGCGTTCCCGATGTGGCGAGCCAGCAGCTCGTCGCCATCGTGGGTGATCAACTCGTCGACCACGGCTTCGTACAGGCGCTCGGTGGCCTTCACCATGCGCTCGTCGGACTGTGGGAACTCGACCATCGGCAGGCCTTCGTCGGCCAGCACTTGCAGCGAGCGTTCCCATCGGTGGGTGTCGGCCACGATTTCGACGACGTTGTGGGTCCGGCAGAACTCCCGAATGGTCTCCTCGACGTCCATGACCGGGACGTGCCACGCAGGGTCGGCGTCGAACGGCCGTTCCCAGCAGAACACCTTGAAGATGTGCGGCTTCTCCTCAACGGTGCAGCCAACGAGGGCTGTGGTGTCGTGGTTCAGCGAACCGTCGAAGGCGAGAATGACCTTGGTCTTGGCGTCAACCACTCGGTCGGGCGCTGCGCACTTCGCCCAGGCGCCTTGGGGCAGGTAGGACTCGGTGCTCGTGACCCACTGGTTGAGGCGCTTGGTTCTGAACTCGTTAGGACGCGTCCGCTTGTAGGCGTCGGCGATGTCCTCGGGGTTCATAATGTCGCCGTAGCCGGGGTTGGCGGCCTTCCAGACCTCCGGGTCGGAGAAGTCAGCGTCGTCTCGCGCTCCCCACCAGCAGAAGAAGAACGAGTCGTCGACGTGCCGGCCTTCAGCGATTTCCACGCCGTACTGGTAGAGCCGGTAGCAGATCGACTCTTCGCCGGTCTGGTCGGTTGTAGTGCCGGCGGTGGTGATGGCGATCACCATGGGCTCAGAACGAGCACCGGTGCCGAGCGTGAGCACGTTCCAAAGGTCTTCAGTCTTGTGAGCGTGCAGCTCATCAACGATGGCCCTCGAGATGTTGAGACCTTCCTTGGAGTAGGCCTCCGCAGACAGGGCTCGGTACACCGAACCGGTTGACGGGACGTCGATGACGTCTCGCATGGGTACGCAGGCCTCGGACAACTCCTCGGACCGCTTGACCATGGCCTTCACGTCGTTGAAGACGATCTTGGCCTGCTCCTTCTCCGCAGCTGCGGAGAACACTTCGGAACCTCGGCCGTCGAACAGCAAGCCATCGAGGGCGAAGGCGGCTCCGATGCCGGACTTGCCGTTCTTCCGGGGCATCCCGATCAGAGCGACTCGGTGCCGGCGCTTTCCGTCTGCTCGACGAGCGAACAGGCGGTAGATCAGTTGCTTCTGCCAGGGACGAAGCACCATGGGGTCGCCGGCTTGGCCACCCAGCACGTCCTTGGAGATCGTGCACAGCGCCTCAATGCGCTTGATGACGTCGGGCCCGTCACCTCGCAGGATGTCCTCGTGGGGCACTGGCGAGACGTACAGCGGAGGCCAGCCGTCAACGGTCAGCGGCGATGTCGATGATTTCGGCTTCGATGACCGGGGTTTGGTCGCTTTCTTGGCGGCGGTTGCTGCCTTGGCCGGCGAGGAGTTGCTGGAGGACGCTTTCGCGCTTGACTTCGGCGAGGCCGAGCCTGCTCCTTGCTGTGGGGTTGAAGCCAAGGTCTGAGAGCTCCTTCGTCAACTGCGCTTGCGCCTTGCGAAGCATGTTGACCGCAGGGTTTGCGACCAACTTGGTCCCGACCAGGTGACCAGTTGGAGTGACAATCGGCTCCTCAAGGAGCGGTTGTCGTGCGAGGCCTCGCAGATGCTCGATTTCCGAAACCAAGTAGCAGATCGACTCAACGATCAGGCTGTCGACCTTCGGGGAGAGCCACCGTTGGGCTTCCGAGGTCCAGATGCGCTCCCAAGTGCCCTTGGCAACGTGATCTTCAGCCATTGCGATTGGCAGGGGCGGGACGCCGTTTGCCGGGGCGAGGGCGATGGTCTTTGACTTCGCCGGCAGTTTCTGATGGCCCGGATTACCCCGTCTGCGCTTCTCCTCGAGCGGCTTGGGCGGGTTGGCCACGGTTCCCCTTTCGGAAATTGCAGACCAGATGTGCCAATTGGCTGTTGTCTTGCGAGTGATCGCCACTTTTGGACAACGGAACGATGTGGTCGAGGCTTGCCGAGAGCGGATCTGGATATTGCAGCTCAGGGTCGACCTTCTCGTCGCAGATTTGACAGGTCCAGTTGTCTCGCATGAACACTGAGCGAGTGTCGAACTCAACGAACACGGCGCCTGGTTGCATCCGGCGTCGATGCGTGTGGCCCTTCGACCGTTGCTGCTCGGCGTATTCGTGCGCTTTGGAGCACGGTTTGCAATAGAACGCCATCGGTGGTCGACCGACCATAGAACCGCCACAATCACGGCACCGAGGTCGTTCTGGGGTATTTGCTCGACGTCGAGCGGCGGTCGCTGCGTACCGACACTCTTTGCCGCAATACAACTGCGAAATGCTGTTTGCCTGGTACCTGACACCGCAAACCGTGCACTTGATGCGCCTTCGCCAAGTGTTGCGCTCGTTTGTGCGTCGAAGATCCGCAGCTCGTCGGCACGGGTCTTTGCAGTAAAGCCTTGGCCGGCCTCGAGTGGCCCGATTTGTGAGTTCAGCGTCGCATTCGGCGCATTTCGAAGGTCGTTCGGGCAAGGTCGAACCTCAAATTCTGCGGACGATCTCGCTGAAGTTGGGCCCTCTTAGGAATTCGCCAACCTAGGGCGTGCGCAAAACACCATGGGCGGGTCATCGCACATGCTTTCGCCAACTTTTACCCCGCCCCCCTTGCGCGCACTTGCGTGCGTGCGTCAGAGGTTGCGAGGCGCTGAGGCTGCTCCGAGGGTCTTGTTGTGCTTTGCAGAGTTGCACTTCCTGCACAGACACTCGAGATTCCACTCATCGTCCGTTCCGCCCTTCGACTTCGGGACGATGTGGTCAGCGGTCAGAGGATTGTCCTTCGATCCAGTGGTGCCGCAACGAACGCACGCGCCGTAGGTCTTGACGACACGCGCCGAGATGCGTTGCCAGGCTGCGCCGTAGCCTCGCTGAGTTGTGTTGCCTCGTCGACGCTCAGCGACCGGCGCGCAGCTGCCGCAGCGAGAGCCGGATGGAATGAGGACGTGGCATCCGAGGCAATGGCGGGGAAGCGGCAAATCAATCCTCGATCAACGATTGCTGACTGAACGGGTCCTCGAGCGACCGCTCGATCTCCGCTTGGTCGACGAACTGCTCGTTCAAGGTCGGCAGCGGGTCGCATGCAGATCCTTCCTCCCATCGAGCGTTGATTCCTCGCAGATGGCGAAATTCTTTTTCGGAGTCGAACGTGCCAGCTGCTTTGGCGATCTTGTACCGCTCTCTCGGTGGAAGTGACCAGTAGGCGGCTGCTTCTTCGTCCGTCATGCGCTGGGATTGGGTCATGGTCGACCTCCCGAGATGTGCGCAGACGCAGAGCGACCGCCACACCGGGGTGCAGCGGTCGCAAACTAACTACATACAGGATACATCGCCGATGTGCCTTGAGATTACTGCTGGGGACAGATTTGACCGGAAATCTTGTCAAGACTTATCGAACGGCAATTGTTCCAATTTCGGGACGATTGTTGCAAGTGGGTGTTTCACGATTCGGTCGACGTCGTTTATTGTGCGGAATCTGTGCAGATTTGTTGCAACGCCATAACATTCGGCGGCATAAAGAATGCGATATCAGCCGTTATCGAGTTTTTCTCCGCACTTAGGGCAGTAGCGGTAGCCCATGTCAGCGTAGATGTCGTCAGAATAGGCATTGCTGGTCCAGTCGGCGTGGTCGCATACTGCGTTTGCCCCCTCAGGTGGGGTTTTCGCAGCATCCCAAGCATCTAGCACACAGATGACAGCGCACTCTGGGTGCCACTTGTAGCAATCAAGGAAGTGAGTCCGGTGTTGCCGGAAACTTTCCCAATGCTCTCGCAGGGCATCTCGCTCTTGCTGGTCCATAGTTTCTCTCCGCACTTAGGGCAGTTAGGTTCACGCCCGGAGCGAGCCCGGAGCGGGTTGGATGCGGGCATAGACCTAACCAAGGAGTTGTTCATTATGGTCACATACTTCACGAGTAGCGGATACTTCGCTGTCGTCGTGAACTTCGGACGAAGTCGCGTCTGTAGGCGTGACTTCCTCCAACGCATCAAGCACCTTGATTGTGTCACAAGGCCAACCGTGCATACAGGAACGACACCACGGGCCAACCTTGCTTTCAAGGCAACGGTGCTTGTATCGCAGGGCATCTCGCTCTTGCTGGTTCATAGTTTCTCTCCCCACTCAATGCCGATGATGTAGTGACCAAACCGAACAGCGACGAATCGAACGCCAAAGATTTGAGCATCCATCGTGAGCTCAAGGCCGAAGGTGACCAATTCGGAGCGTTCGCGAAACAGCCTCACAACTTGCCTCCGAACAACATCCGAACGTGGCGCTCCGCTTGACGGTCGAGGTAGTCGGTAAGCCTCGCCAAATCTGCAACTTCTGAGGTGCCATTCCTACGGATCGCCAATTCAGTATCGGATTCGATGCCGTTTTGACGCTTGCGCTTGGGCCACGGCAGGAACAACATCAGCGCCTCCAACCAGCAGCGACGAGCAGCCAGATGATGGCGAGGCAGAAAACCAAGGTTGGCGTGGTCATCGGTCCATCAACTCCAACTTGACGTCAAGGCCTTCGACGTGGTTCGTGATGATGTCGTTCAGTCGCTCAAAGGCGTCGTCCCATGCTGCGTTCCAGCCGCGAGTGAAGGTGGCGTCCTCGGCATCTTCGCCTTCGTGGTTGCCTTCAGTGGCTCGTTGCCAGCGACTTTGAAACCGCTCAGCGATGAGCTCAAGCAGCAGCTCCTCGTGGCGGTTGATGTTGGCGATGACTTCTCGGCTCATTGGGTCTCCGTTCCGGTGAATCGTGGGCATGGCGCGTTGTTGCGAAGTGGGTCGTGTGGGCACTCGTTGCACCAGCCGTTCGGTTCGTGCTCCTTGAAGGTGTGCCCGCAGCTGCAACGGCTCACAGCAACGACCCGCAGACGGGCTCAGGTGATCCGGGTTCGCCCTGGTTGACGATGCGGTTGCAGCGATCACAACGCAACGGTCCGACCTGATCCTTTGGGCGCCAAGCGAACGTGCGGAACCAACCGAGTTCTCGGTTCGCAATTGCGTTGTATTGGCACGGGATGCAGTGCACCTTGAAGAATTCCTCGTGGCTCAGCACCTTGACGTAGTAGGAACCGTCGTTAGTCACGGGTCGCTCGCAGTTCGTCGTCGATCAGCGTCACAGTGCGTCCCTTGTTGGCGCCGAGTTCGATGCGCTCCTTGTGGGTCATGTTGTAGAGGTGTGCTGCCTCAACGTCGGACAAGATCAGAACTTTCAGGTCGTCGGTGTGCCCGTAGGCGCCGGTGTAGCCGTTGATCCAGATGGGGATATTCACTGTTGCTCCTTTGAGACGATTTGGTGGACTTCTCGAGTGAGGTCGTGGAGTTGGTCGATCACGTCGACCGCTTCCTGCGTGAACCGCTTGGTGGCTTCGCTGACCTCAAGGTGGTGGATTGCCTGCTTCGCTGCAATGGCGTCGGCACGCTTGGCGGCAATCAGCAAGATGGCTCCCTGGAGGCCTGCCAGCATCGACAGGAACAGGTTGAGCAAAATGTAGGGGTACGGGTCCCAACCGCTTTGGCCGAGGATCTCGCTGTTGATGAACGCCCACAGCGCCATGACGCTAAGGAAGCCAAAGACGAACGGCCACGAACCCATGCCGTTGCGCACGGTGTCGGCGGCACGCTGGCCAATCGTCAGCTCGTAGCCCGTCGGGACTGCTGGGTGGTCACGCCAACTCAACGGTGCCTCCATGGGCGCAGGTGGCCATGCCAGGTGATGATGATGTGCCAGATGTGAGTCATTCCTCGACCTCCTCGAACGTGGTACATGCGCACTCTTTGTTGCCTTCGCTGGACCGCCACCAGAACAGGCACTGAGGCCGGTGGTGGTAGCCGATGTGCCCGCACTTGCAAAGCCGGTGCGCCTGGCTGTAGTCCTCGGTCACGACGCCTCCTTGGACTGCACGCTGGCGATGAACGCCATGCGGTCGGGACGGCCCGCCCTGAGCCACGCCTTGTAGTCGCTCGAGCAGAACCCGGCTCGGATTCGGTCGTCGCCAACGCCAGAGACGTCACGCAGACAGGCCATGCACTGGTCGAGTGTGGTCACACGGCCTCGCAGCGCCTCGCCGGTGTGGCGGAGGTAGGCGTGGCGCTTCTTGACCAACTCGGCGTACGACACGATGCCGAGGAAGTACGCCAGCAGCTCAACCGAAGCGTCTCGCACCGGATCGAGCTGGTTGTGGAAACGCCAATCGTCCTCACGCTTCTTGTCGTCGGGCAGGCCTCGAAGTGCTGCCTGCTCAGTAGGCGTGGACTCGCTGCTTCCACCGCCACCGACTGAGAAGCCACCTGACTTGAACCCGTCGGCGGTCGTGCGCATCTTGATCGACTGCACGATCCGGGCGAGGTCTGCTGCGGTGATCTTGGCGAGGGTCTCTCGGACTTCCTCGAGGTCGGCCATGTACCGCTCGACTCGGCGCTTCTCAGATGGCGACAGGCTCATGCGGACTCCTTGATGGGGATCAGTGCTGGGACGTGATATTTGAGGACGTGCGCCTGGTAGGCCTCGACGCCGTAATCGACGGTGGTCTGGCGCGAAACGATGCCGCAGCCGTGATTGCCAAGGCAGGTGACCTCGAAGTTGAGACCGGACTTCTGCTTGCGGGCAATCTGAGCGACCAGACCGCAGTGGTCAATCTTGCGAGACCGGCTCTCAGGAACGTCGATCACCAACGAACGAGACGTCCAACCCGACCAGAAGTGGAACTCTCGACGGGTGAACGGTTGCGTGGCCTCGACGTCGACGTCGAAGTCTTCGGTGTTGAGTGTCCAGGTGCTGCCTTGGCGGGTCACTTTGTAAATGGTCAAGGGCTGGTCGTTCACAGGGTCACCTTCTTGCCTCGCCACAACTGCGGCAGGCTGGCTCGCAGCTCAGCCATCGCCTCCTGTGCAGCCGACTTGGCAACCTCGGGGTCGACCTTCGGCGCTGGTGCATCGGCCGGCGTGCCTCCTCGAGGCCGGCGTGACTGCAACCGAGCCTTGAAGTGAGCCGGCGTCGGCCGGCGATCCGGGCTTTGCACCGTCAGGTCGTCGATCACAGCCTGCGCTTCAGCCAAGGACACCGAGTCGCTGTTTGAGCACATGATGAGCACCCACTCACGGGCTTCCTCACGGCTCGTTGTCCGAGGCCACCGGCCTTCAATGCTGTGCAGCACCGTGTACGCCTCGTCGGAGTTCATGCCGCACCTCCTGCCAACTCCTGAAGGGCACGGTCGATCTCTGAGACCGGCAACGCTTCCTTAGACAACTTCGGCCAATTGCTGACGAGCCCCATTGGCGTCAACGCCATGGTCGGCCAGATGTCTTGGTAGATCTCCGCTCGAGCTTCGATTTCGCCTGGTGACGCTCCGACGTCTCGCAGCTGCTTCGCTGCGTAGCGAACCTTGCGCATCGCCTCTTTGGTCAGGTCGCTTTGTTCGATCTTGCAGACCGCGATCAGTGCCTTGACCAGTGCAGCGTCACGAGGCTCTTTTGTGCGGACGACGGAGTCGTCTGCGTAAGTATTTATCTCTGTCTCTGTCTCTGTCTCTGTCTCTGTCTCTTGCGCGCGCACTTCGGCGTGACGTGCGCGTGACATCACGCCCTTGTCACGCGTGACATGAGCGTGACGGGACTCCTCCTGTTCGGCTTGCCGTTGGCGTGCCCGCTCTTGACGAATCCTTGAGTTTTCACGGGTTTCGGCGACTTCGTCCTTGGAGGTCTGCCACTCGAGGTAGTCGTGGATGATGATGTTCTGCTTGCGCTTGTCCCATTTCCACAGTCCGCTGGCGATCAATTCCGTGACGCACTTTTCGTAGTCCGTGACGTTGCAAAGACGCGCAAGTTTGCCCTTCGGGACAACTCCGTCCGTGAGGTACTTCTTTGAGTAGGTGAGACCGCAGACGTACATCCAGCAGCTCTCGGGTCCGAGCTCGAGGGCCTTCGGGTGGTCGGCAAAGTCAACGGAGAACCTGATCCAGTTCCCGATCATTCGGCGTGAACGCGCCATGGTTAGTTCCTCCTTAGGGAAAGACGGACTGCTGAGGGAATTGCTTTGTTGCGTGCTCGACGCATGCGTCGACGAATGCGCTCTGAGGTGCCTCCCCATACGCCGTGGACCTCTCGGTTCACGAGGGCGTACTCCAGGCACTCTTCGATGACCGGGCACTCAGAGCAGACCCGGATCGCCGCTTCGACGCTCTCGCCTCGAGCGGGGAACATGATGTTGGCCGGCACTCCCTTGCAGCGAGCCGCGAACATCCACTCCTGCTGGACGGCGCTCATCGGTTGACCGCCCATCTCCACGACGTCGACGTGCGCAGCTGCTGCTCGAGGACGACAACGGCGTGGTGCGCAGACTCGGCGTCGACGAAATGCGTGTACCACGCAGGGCTGTCGGACCCGTCTCGGTAACCGTAGGCCTTGACCTCATAGACGCCGGCAGCGGCAGTTGGCGATGACTTGAGGGCTTGGATCTTCATCCCAGCCTCATGAATCGGAACTTCAATCATGCTTCCTCCTTCAATGGCGTTTCGGTGTTGAGCGATGCTGGGTAGCGGTAGAGGCCCTGGCAGACGGGACCGCAAAACGACTCCCTAATGGGCATGAGGCCCTCACGCTTGGTCTCTTGAATCCACGCACCGCACGTCCGGCAGTTGCCACCAGGGCGCGTTGTGGCTTTGCGGCGAACACCGGCCTCTTCGCGAATGCTTCGACGCTCTCTTGGCGTCAAGCCTCCCCAGATGCCGTGGGTGATGCTCTCGTGAGCCAATGCGTACTCTCGGCACTCAGGGTTGACCGGACAGGCTTGGCAGATCCTCTTAGCGGCGAACATCGCCGTTCGAGCGGTCTTCTGCGCGTCGTCGCCTTCTGGCCAGAACACGTCTTGGTGGCCTCGACAAGCGCCCCTGGTCATCCACGAATCGGGAGCCGCCGGCACGCCGAGCGATGGAAGTGCATAGTCAGACAAGTTCGTCAAGTCCCAACTCCTTCATTCGGTCCTCGCCGTGCACGGCGAGCAGCTCTTCGATGGTTCGAGGACGGTTGCACCACGACCCGCAGGTGCCGCAGGCGTCTTGGCTGTGCTCGACGTAGGCGCAGCCACAGGACCTACAGTGCAGCTGGACGTAGATGACTTGAAGCACCTTCTCGGGCAACTCGAACAGGAACCGAGCCATCAGCGGCACCTCTGCGCACGAACCTCGAACATCTCGACGAGGTCGGATTCCTTGCGCATGATGAGCCGGGCGTAGAAGGCTCGGTAGGAGTTGTTGACCTTCCACTCCTCGCCGGTGCTGGCGCTCAGCTCGAAGTCCCAACGCAGGCGCTCAACGAGGCTGGCAATAGCGATCCGGTTGCGACCGTGGTCCTTGGCGATTCGTGCCAGGCGTACGAGCTCGTCGTAGACCCACGGGTTTGCCCAGTGGAAGTGCCAGAAGCGATCCTCGAGGCACCACTCGGTCTCGTAGGTGACCGGTGCGAACTCAAACAGGGAGGTTTGGGTGTCCGTCATGCCACGTCCTCTCGGTCAAGGATCGTGTAGGCCGGCGTCTGACGCACTCGACGGCGACGTGCTCGGAGTGCGCGCTTGCGCTCCTCGAGGTACACCATGCGATTCACAAAGAACAGCAGCACCAGCACCGCTTGAATGGGTCCGCAGATGAGAAACGGCGTTGACCACGCCACCCATGAATCGGTCAGACCCTTGAGGAACAGCGCAGCGTTGGCCAGCGTGCCGGCGATCAGGATGAGGTTGCGGAGTGCGTACCGCTCACGGATCTCGTTCATCGGCCTGCTCCCTCTGTGATGAGTTCGACGTCGACAAGGTGGTCGAGGCACCGCTCCATATCGGCAGCAAGTACGGTGTCTTCGTTTGTGCGTACGTCGGCCGGCAAGTTGTCGTACCAACTGACGATCCGAGCGATGTGGCCGGCGTCGAGCGGGATGTATGAGACTCTCTTCATCGGGAGCCTCCCTGTGCGTCGATGCTGAGGTCGGACAGCCGCTTGCGCAGCACGTCGCGCTCGGCACGAATGGCGTCGTAGGCCTTCTGCGCCTCGTCGAGGTCACGAACGAGGATCTGGATGCGGTCGTACAGCCGGTTGCACTCGGCCTTGAGCGACGCGTTGCCAGGGCAGGTGTGCTCGTCGAGTGGGTGTGGGTGCTTGTCTTCGGTATTCATCAGAACGGCCTCCCGTCGATGTCGTCGAAGTCGGCAACGATTTCTTGGGCGCTGCCCTCTTCGACCAACTTGAGAGCGTCAATGACCTTGGAGGCCTCAAACGAGGTCAACTGGCTGAGGTTCGCCACTTCCCGGCCGGCGAGGGCCTTGATGTAGTCACCACGCGCCTTGGCATCGTTGAACCCGAGGTCGACGAGCAACTTCTTGATGAGCCCCATCTGCTTCTCGGTAATGGGCTTCGGTCCACGGCGCTCAATCTGGGCTTCCACAACCTCGGCGTCGTAGACCTCATCGGCCGGCGCTTGGTCGGGAACGACCCGGAGTGCAGCTGCTCGAGGAGCGGCGTTGCCGTTCGACGGGTGCGCCGAAGTGTCGGGCAGGTCGATGGACTCGATCTCCTCCGGGGTGTAGGACAGGCCGGAGATGATGTCGGGGAAGTAGAGCCGGCAGGCCTCAGACGTCACACGCGCCGACACCATCGCCCGTGGGTACTTGGACCACACCGGGTTGCTGGTCAGGCCGGCACGCTTGGCATCGTCCAGGCTGAACGACACCGTCTTCCAATCCTCCCAGCCTTGGCGCTTGCAGGTTGCCGTGGCCTCGAGGTCGTTGGCCTCAACGATGATCTGGTGGCCGGCGGACAGCACCAGCGCACGCATCAGTTCTGCCGACAACGCCGGCTTGCCCTTGATGATATTGATGGACTGCAACGCCTGCATGGGCCCGATACCCAACTCGGAGCCGGCGAGCATCACTGCGAGGATCGCTTCGGGGCGACCCTTCAATGCGTCCGGCACCAGCTCGGTCTTGCTGATCGTGTTCGACACGTTCAGGTACTCGCTTAGGTAGGGGAGACCCCCGACCGCCTTCGACGGCACAATGGCCGTTCCTTCACTCATTGCTTCCTCCTTCTGTAGGGATTGCGCGTTGCGCAGGGTGGCCGGCAAGGAGGTCTGCGTCCCTAAACACAGACGGCCTCACGCCCAGCGAAGGAAGGAGGAACGAGGCGTGGGCCTCGGACTCCTCGCCGGCCGAAAATGCCCGGCTGCCGGCGGTGGGGGATTCACCGACAACCGAGGCGATTTGGTGCTGCTCCATCAGGGCGATCTCCGCCTTGAGGTTGGCGATCCGCAGCTGCAACGTCAAGATGTGTGCGTCGAACGCAGCGATGGTGCCGTTGCTCACGCTGCGTCCTTGGGCTGCGTGAACTGGACGAGGTCTTCTGCACGAATGAGCCAGCGGTTGCCGACCTTGACGCCACGGAGCCGGCCGGTGCGAAGCGACTTGACCACGGTGTCAACATGGAGGCGCAGGTACGACGCAGCCTCGGAGGTGGTGAGCAGTTCGGGAAGTTCGGTTCGTCGGATGGTAGGTGTGGTGGGCATGGCGAGATGGTAAGCGAACTCTTACCAACTCGTCAAGTCTTTCTGGTCACTACCGGATTTGTCCCGATTTAGCAGGGCGTTAGGTATTTTCACAGGGTCGGGCGTACAATGGAATCCTGATGGAGAAGCAGCCGACCCTCGCCGAAGCACTCAAAGCGGAGCGGACCGCGCGCAGTCAGAACTCTCGTCAGGCCGGCGTCGAGCTGGGAGTATCGAACGCCACCATCAGCAACTGGGAGCGCGGTGCGCTACCGGTGCAGACCGAGCATTGGCTTGGCCTGATGGCCTATCTGCATATCACGAAGGAAGCCTTCGCCGAGATGATCGCGGAGACCGTTCGGCGAGAGCACCTGGCACGCTTCGTCATCGAGGGGATTTAGTTTCTGAGTCCGGTAGGGCCATGACGCCCCGGATGATCTGAGCTGCGATGTCGAGACGTTCGGCATGACAGCGGTGGCTCTCAGCCATTTGGTTCAACTCCTCTGCTGTCTTCAATTGCTTCTGCATAACGCCCCTTCACGAACAAGTGTTCGCATCATTCCACGACCGTGCGCGTTTTGGAAGAGGGGTTGTGGTGACAAGGTTTTGCAAGACTGCCGGCATGGCACTCCTCGACGAAGCAGCGCAGATCGTGAAAGACCGAGGGCAGTTTTACGGACCGCCAAGTGAGAACCATGAACGCACAGCTGCGATGTGGTCGGCCTACCTCGACGTGCCAATCTCCGCCGTCGACGTCTGCGCGCTCAACATCTTGCAGAAAATGAGCAGGGAAGCGAACTCCCACAAGCGGGACAACTTTCTTGACGTTGCAGGCTTCGCCGCCAACGCCGACGAATGCGGTTGACCGAATTGTCATCAAGTTGAATACAACCCCGGACCAAAGAGCACCGTCGCCGTGTGGACGCTCTAGGGGTTCAGTTTCTGCATCACTCGAGCACCGATGTTGGCCGCCTCGATCTGGCGCTCCGCTACGGCGTGGGCGTAAACCCGAAGCGTCATTGTTGGGTTGGCATGTCCGAGGCGTTGCGCAGCGTTGACCGGGTCTTGGCCGGCGGCGATGAGTTCAGTAGCGTGGAAGTGCCTGAGCGAGTGCAGGTGAATTTGCGGTAGGTCGAGGTCCTTGGCGATCTTCGATGCGACGCTCGAGTAGGTGTCGATGTTGGCCGGCGATGCCATGTCGGCACGCTTCGGGAAGATGTACCCATCCTCGACCACCTGAATCGGGCCCGTTGGCCAGTTCGCCGCCTGCTCAAGCATGAACGCCCGGTAGGTGCCGAGCCGCTCAAGGATCAGCGGGTCAAGGACTACGACGCGCTCCCGGCCGGTCTTGGTGGTTTTGATGCCGTGTTCCCGGCCAGCACGGTAGGCAGATGCCCGGACGTGGAGGCAGTTCCCGTCGAGGTCGCTCCAACGAAGGGCTGCGAGTTCGCCCCGGCGCATCCCGGTCACCGCAGCCAGCAGCACGAACATCCCAAACTGCTCGGAATGGCTCTGGCACGCCGAGATGAACCGCTGCACTTGCTCCGTGGTTGGCGCTGAGACGACTCGTGTGGGCGCCTCAGGCATCGAAACCCGGTCCATGGGGCTTCGCTCGAGCCAACCCCACCGAACGCCCTGAGCGAGCGCAGAGCGCAGCACGGCGCAGTAGCGACGAACCGTGGCCGGCGAGCGC
>Ga0208877_1000090_pt1 | contig 33016 bp, 29 predicted proteins | sample CryBogCBH29Jun09_FD_184624 | JGI IMG/M metagenome (GOLD analysis project Ga0208877, IMG submission 184624) | Freshwater microbial communities from Crystal Bog, Wisconsin, USA - CBH29Jun09 (SPAdes) | ecosystem: Environmental > Aquatic > Freshwater > Lake | place: Crystal Bog, Wisconsin, USA...
ACGGCGGTCGCTACCGCGCTGAGTCAACTCCCCGGATTCTGGGGCCTCCTGGGGCGCTGGGTCTGCTTTCTCAATCGGAGCCGTGCGCTCACTGCGTATCACGACCGCTGGTACTACGCCGTGGCCAAGCGTCGAAACCGAATCTCCAACGCCCTCGTCGCACTGCGCGTGCTCGACCAGAGCTGTCGCGTCCCGACACGGTAGGTCGGCGTGACGCGACGTCGACGAGCGCTCATGCGCCAGATCTGGGCGAACATCGTGTGGTGTCACTGGCCGGTGGATCCTGCCCAGGTGGCAGCAGTGCTTCCCGCTGGTCTGACCCCCGAACTCTTTGACGGGCAGGCGTGGGTGGGCCTTATTCCCTTCTCCATGGAGCGACTGCGCCCCGTCGGACCCTTCGGTTTTGTGACCAGGTGGTTGCGGTCCAGCGATTTCGGTGAAGTCAACGTCCGCACTTACGTCACGGGACCTGACGGTCAGACGGGCGTGTGGTTCTGCACCGGTTTTGTGACCAGGTGGTTGCGGTCCAGCGATTTCGGTGAAGTCAACGTCCGCACTTACGTCACGGGACCCGACGGTCAGACGGGCGTGTGGTTCTGCACCCTCGACGCTGATTCGGTGGCGGCCGTCGCCACGGCGAACGCCGCCTTTGGTCTGCCGTATCGAGTGGCGACTACCAACTACACCGAACGCGATGGCGTGCGGCGCTGGCGCAGCGCGCGTCGACGCGACGGTGCCCACGCGGCTCTCACCGTCACCGCGGCCACGGAATCACCCCGTCCGGCCGCCCCGGGGCTCGAGGCATTCTTGTTTGAGCGCTACGCCCTCTACACCCGCTGGCACGGCCGCATTCTTCGAGGTGAGCTCTCTCACGAGCCGTGGCGGGTGCGACCCGCGACACTGGACGAGTGCGTGCACGACACCGTTGACCGAGCGGGCTTTCGGGTGGATGGTGATCCCCACGTGTTCGTCGGCGAACCGGTGAACGTCACGGTCTATCCCATGCGAACGGTGGGGAAGATACGGCCATGATGGGATTCGGCCAGTGCTTGATTCTGCTCGGTCTCGTCGTCGGCAATGCACTGCTGGCGCGACTCCACGTGCTCAATGACGAGCTCTCGGCTCGTCACGACCCCATTAGCGCCTACGGCATTGCCCGCTACCGCAGCCTTTACGCCGCGCAGAACGCCACCTTCGTTGGCGCCGGGTCGGGGGCGGCGCTTTGTGTGCACCTTGGTCATCCGCACCTGGTGGCCCTGCCGTTGCTGTGTCTCGCCTACGCGCTCGGTATTTTGGCGATCATCGTGTTTCCGATGGACGCCCCCGGTGCCGGGCGCAGTGGCACGGGCCTACTGCACGTCGTGGGGGCGTCAACAATCTTTGGCGCGGCGGCGCTGGCGTCGCTGCGGGCGCCGCAACTGCTCGGTCATCGGGCCCACGGCCTTACCGAGGTCGGCATTGTCTTCGTGTCGGCGTATCTCTTTGTCGCCATTGCCGTCTTGATCGTGGCCAAGGCCCGACGACTGGGGTCATTCGGGCTGTTGGAGCGAGTGGCGGCCGCTGGACTCAGTTTCTGGCTGCTGGAAGTCCTGCTCCTGGTGCAGCGCTGACGACACCGCGCCTAGCGAGCGAGCGGTTCGTCGAAGTGCGTGACTTCGCCGGGGACGGCGTAGAAGGGGTGGCCAAGGCCCGACGACTGGGGTCATTCGGACTGTTGGAGCGAGTGGCGGCCGCTGGACTCAGTTTCTGGCTGCTGGAAGTCCTGGTCCTGGTGCAGCGCTGACGACACCGCGCCTAGCGAGCGAGCGGTTCGTCGAAGTGCGTGACCTCGCCGGGGGCGGCGTAGAAGGGGTGCGTCATCGAACGCCACTCTTCGAACAGCGGCGTTTCGCGAAACGCCAGGTGCGCCTCAACGGAGGACCACTGCACGGTCAGCAGGAAACGTGTCGGGTCTTCGATCTGACGACGCACTTCGGCACCAAAGCAGCCGGGCGCCGATTCAATGACGGGCAGCGCGACGCGTAGGGCGTCCTCGTAGGCCGACTCTTGCCCTTCGCTCACCTTCAGCCAAGCGTGCTCGAGAATCATCAGCGGCTCAACAGACGAGCGCGCAGCACCTGGTCCTGCGCGGTCAACACGGCGGTGTGCGCCAGCGCAATGGCGCCGGTGATCATGGCCTCGTCGGCTTCGGGGGTGGCGCAGGCGGCCGTGAACTGGGGCTGGTGGTTGACGGCGCCGTGGCTCACGATGCCGAGCAGGGGGTGGATTGAGGGCACCACCAACGACACGTTGGCCATGTCGGTGGAGAACGTCGGGATGGCTGCCCCCTCGTCGTCAAGGACAAAGGAACGCCCAAGCGCTTCGGCAGCCGTACGGTAGTGCGCAATCAGGTCGGCGTCCGTTTCCATGTGGGAGAACGTGTGGCCAATGAGTTCCATCGACAGACCAGCGCCGGTTGCGGTGGCACCGGCCTGGAAGCAGGCGTTCACGCGCTCGCGAAGGACGTGGAGTTTTTCGAGCGTGGTGGCGCGCACCATGACCCGAGCCACCACGTGGTGGGGGATGATGTTGGCCGCGGAGCCACCTTCGATAATGACGAGGTGCACTTGGTCGCCCGGCGTGAGCTGCTGCCGAAGGAGACCAATCGACACCTGCGCGATAGTCAAGGCGTCGAGGGCGTTCACGCCCTCCCACGGTGCGGCGGAGGCGTGTGCTTCCTTGCCGGTGTAGGTGACATCGAACGACATCGAACTGGTCCACGGCGAGGCAGGCGCCTCGCTGGCGGTCGGAGAAGACACCCGAGGGCTGGTCGCCCGGCCAGGGGTGCAGCATCATTGCGGCGTGGACGCCGGTGAAGTAGCCGGCGTTAATCAAGTCGATCTTGCCGCCGCCGCCTTCTTCGCTCGGGGTGCCCAGCACCTCAACGGTGACGTTGAGTTCGTCGGCGACTGCGGCGAGGCCGATGGCGGCTCCGACACTGGAAGCAGCGATGATGTTGTGGCCACAGGCGTGGCCCACGTCGGGGAGGGCGTCGAACTCAGCGCAGTAGACCAGGCGAAGTTCGCCGGAGCCCTTGGTGGCCCGAAATGCCGTGTCGAGTCCCGCGATGCCGCGCTCGACCGTGAAGCCGGATGCTTCGAGGAGTGCCGCGACGGCGGCCGAGCTCTCGTATTCCTCGTATCCCAACTCGGGGTGGGCGTGAACGAAGTGGCTCAGACCAATCAGTTCCATGCGGGCAGCGCGAACGGCGGCACTGGCCTGGTCGACGGCACTCATGCGATCTCGGCAACCACGTCGCCGGCGTTGACCGTGTCACCCGCGGTCACGCCAATGGAGGTCACGACACCGGCACGGTCGGCGGCGACGGTGTTTTCCATCTTCATTGCTTCGAGAATCACGATTGTGTCGCCCGCGGCCACCGTGTCGCCCACGGCGACGGCAACCTTGACGATGGTGCCCTGCATGGGGGCAGTCACGGTGCCTGAGCCACTCGCGGCGGCAGCGGGCTTCCGACGTGAGGTGGTGGCGGCGTTGGCCCGTGGTGCAGCGACCTGCTCGACCTCAGGCAGGTACAGCGCAACGCTGACTCGCTTGCCATTGACTTCGGCCACGACGTCCTTGCGAACCAGCGGCTCGTGGCCTTCGGCGACGGCCGGCGCTGGGGTGGTGATACCCGAGAAGTCCAGGTTGGTCTCCACCCACTTGGTCGAGTGGGTGCCGGCAATGAAGTCGTCGTCACTCAAGATGATGACGTCCGCGGGCAGGGTGGTGGCCACGCCAGTAATGACGGTCTCTTCGATAGCGCGCAGCATGCGACGACGGGCCTTTTCGCGGGTGTCGCCCCAGACGATGAGCTTGGCGATCAGGTTGTCGTAGTACTGCGAGACGGTGTCGCCGGCGTAGTAGCCCGCGTCGAGGCGGACGCCCGGACCCGACGGCTGCTCGAAGGTAGCGAGGGTGCCCGGGGAGGGGGAGAAGCGTCCACCGGCGGGGTCCTCAGCATTAATACGCACCTCAATGGCGTGGCCCACGCTCGTGACGTCGTCCTGCGTAAAGGGAAGGGCTTCGCCACCGGCAATACGGATCTGCCATTCGACAAGGTCGAGGCCGGTGACCAGTTCAGTGACGGGGTGTTCCACCTGCAAACGGGTGTTCATTTCGAGGAAGAAGAACTCGCCGTCCTGGTAGAGGAATTCGACGGTGCCGGCGTTGAAGTAACCGCAGGCCTTGGAGACCTTGACGGCCGCCTCACCCATGGCTCGACGCACTTCGTCGGGGAAGTTCGGGGCCGGTGACTCTTCCACCAGCTTCTGGTGACGGCGCTGGGCGGAGCAGTCGCGCTCGCCGAGCCACAGTGTGTTGCCGTGGGTGTCGGCGAGGACCTGCATCTCGATGTGGCGAGGCCACGTGAGGTAGCGCTCGACGTAGCACTCGGAGCGTCCGAAGTAGCTCAGCGCTTCGCGCATCGCTGACTCGAGGGCGGCGGCTGCTTCGTCGGCGTTGTTGACGACCTTCATGCCACGTCCGCCGCCGCCGTAGGCGGCCTTGATGGCGACGGGCCACCCAAACTCGTTGCCGAAGGCAATGACTTCTTCGGGGCTGGTCAAGGTGTCGTTGCGTCCGGGGACGCCGTTGACGCCGGCCTCGGCCGCGGCAATGCGTGACGAAATCTTGTCGCCCATGACCTCAATGGCCTCTGGCGGCGGTCCGATGAACGTAACGCCCATCGCGGTGATGGCGCGGGCAAAGTCGGTGTTTTCGGAGAAGAAGCCGTAGCCGGGGTGGACGGCGTCCGCACCCGACTGCTTGATGGCGTCCAAAATGGCCTCAGTGTTGAGGTAGCTCTCGGCCGCGCTCTGACCACCGAGGGCGTAGGCCTCGTCAGCCAAACGGACGTGGAGCGCGTCACGGTCGAGGTCGGAGTAGACAGCGACGGTCGCAATGCCCATTTCGCGGCAGGTACGGATCACCCGGACGGCGATTTCGCCACGGTTGGCGATAAGGACTTTCTTTAACACGAACCCCTCCGGTCCTTCGAACCCGATGTGGTGACATCTGGTCTTAAAACCTTACCCCCGTAAGATGCAGGGGTGCTTTCAGAGAACTGGCGAATCGAAGCCGTTGAGACGATTGATTCGACTAACTCGGCGGTAGCCGAACGGGCGCGCGCGGGTGAGGCCGAAGGACTAGTCCTGCGCACGAATTTCCAACTCGCCGGTAAGGGGCGCGCGGGGCGCGTCTGGGAAGCCCCGGCCGGCTCCAGTCTCATGTTCTCCGTACTCCTTCGCCCGCCCGTCAGTGCGACACACCTACAACTCGTGGTCGCCGCAGTGGCGTTGTCGGTGCGATCGGCGGTGGCCGAACGAGTCGGCGTTGTCCCCGCGTTGAAGTGGCCGAACGATCTCCTCATCGACGATCGAAAGGTGGCGGGTGTCCTCGCCGAAATCGTGACCACGCCCGCCGGCCCCGCGATAGTGGTGGGCGTGGGGTGTCCTCGCCGAAATCGTGACCACGCCCGCCGGCCCCGCGATAGTGGTGGGCGTGGGTTTCAACTTGACGAGTCACCCCGACCTCGCCACCGCGACCGATCTCCTCGAGGCGACGGGACACACGCTCGATGCCGTGTCACTGCTCGAGGGCACGCTCGTGGCCTTGGCTGACCGCCGTCGCCTCCTCGACACCGCCGCGGGTTGTGCCCTGCTGCGCGAGGAATACGAAGCCGCCCTCGACACCCTCGGGCGGTCGGTGCGGCTGGAAACGCCACGGGGCAATGTCCACGGTCGTGCCGTCGCTATCGACGAAACTGGAGCATTAGTGGTGGAGCGCGACGGATCCCGTGAGGTGTTCGGCGTCGGCGACATCATCCACCTACGACGAGAGGAGACGCCGTGACTCAGCCCACCCGCGTACTAGTAACGGGCGCCGCCGGCCAGGTCGGTGTCGATCTGATGGACGTTCTCGCCGGTCGCATTCCGCTCGGCGGCGACGCCCGCTTCCAACCCGACGGCTGTGAGGTGCACCCCGACGAATTCACCGTTATCGGACTGTCTCACCACGATCTCGACATCACCGACGAGGAGCGGGTCCACCACGCCATCGCGACGGCTCGTCCCGACGTCATCGTGCACCTGGCGGCGTACACGGCCGTTGACAAGGCCGAGACGGACCGCGACACCTGCTTTGCGGTAAACGACCTCGCGACCAAGAACTTGTCCGATGCCGCCGCGGCGAACGGGGCCCACTTGGTTGCCGTGTCGACGGACTACGTCTTTGACGGTCGCAAGGGCTCGTCCTACCACGAGTCCGACGAGACGAATCCGCTTAGCGTCTACGGCGAGTCCAAGCGCGACGGCGAGCGACGTTGCCGCCCCGAGGACACGATTGTTCGCACCTCGTGGGTTATGGGCGTGCGAGGCAAGAACGTGCTCCACGTCATCGCTGACCGCGCTCTGTCGGGGCAGCAGGTGAAGTTCGTGACTGACCAGACCGGCACGGTCACCGTGGCCGCCGACTTGGCTCGGGCGCTCGTCTGCTTCGTCCGCACCCGACCTGGTGGCATCTGGCACGTGGCTAACACCGGCACCACGACCTGGTTCGATGTCGCCGACTACGCCGGCCGCGTGCTGGGCCGCGGCGACGATTTCGCCACCGGCATCCTGACCAGCGAGCTGTCGCCGGCGCCACTAGCGCACCGTCCGGAGCGCAGCGATCTCGACACCACGAAATTTGCGGCAGCCTTTGGGCCGTTGCCGGACTGGCACGACGGCGTGACGCGTCTGTTGAATGACCGGCCCCTGCGCGAGGTCGCCCCTTGAGTCAGGTGGGCGCACTCGTCAGTGCCGTTGTCGTGGACTATCACGCCTCGTCAGTGCCGTCGTCGTGGACTATCACGCCGACGATGTGCTCGGCGGCTGCATTGACTCACTGCGGGCCAACGGCATTGATGACGTGGTTGTCGTCGAGAACGGTGCACCGGGGTCCACGCCCCCAGCGCTCAATGGCCGGACGGTCACGCTCGTGGAGCCAGGGCTCAACCTCGGTTACGGGCGCGGCGTCAATCGGGGAGCAGCTGAAACGAACGCAACGCCGTACCTACTGGTGTCGAACCCCGACGTTGTCGTCCACAACGGCGCGGTCGCGACGTTGCTCGCCGCCCTCGAAGGCAATACGCACTGCGCCGTGGCTGGGCCGAAGATCCTTCGCCCCGACGGCTCGGTCTACCCGTCACATCGGGTCTTTCCCAACATGGTCCTCGCCGGCCTGCATGCACTCCTCGCGCCGCTGTGGCCCGGGAATCCGGCGACCGCTCGGTACCGATCGCGCCACGCTGACGGCACCGTCGACTGGGTGTCCGGCGCCTGCTTCTTGATTCGCCGCGACGTCTTTGAGCGCATTGGCGGCTTCGACGAGCGCTACTTCATGTTCGCCGAGGACATGGCCCTGTGCTGGGAAGTCGCCCAAGCTGGTTTCGCCGTCTTGGCCGTCGACGACGCCGTGGTGACCCACGTCGAGGGCGTGTCGCGCCAGCGAGCCACCCGGTCGATGGTCTGGGCGCACCATCGCAGTGCCTTCCGCTTCGAAGCCCAGCGGGCGAAGGGGTGGCGCAAGGTCTTTCTCCCCGTTGCCGCAGCCGTGCTGGGGGTGCGAATGCTCGTCGTTCTCGGGCTCCGAGGTCGCCGCTAGGACGCTGTGCCGCTTGTGCCCTGACGGCCCGTGCCCTAGATTTTGGGGTGGGCTGCGAGTGGTCTGTGGTTGAAAGTCGATGCCAGTCGCGGGCAAAACGACCCACGTAAGGTGCCTTGCGGCACTGATCATGGCGCGGTTTAGAAGTAAGTCCTGTTGCGTGGTTGGCCAAAGTGGTCGGGGCGCAGGAGGCAGGTGTGGGGTCAAAGACCAGGTCAGCACTCGCAGCCCAATTACTTTTTGGCGATGCCAACTAGTCTGGAACCGTCATGAGTGTATTCAAAAAGATCCTTCGAGCGGGAGAGGGGCGTCGCGTTCGCGAACTCGCTGACCTCGTCGACCGCGTCAATGCTTTGTCCGACGAAATGGCGGCGTTGAGCGACGGCGAACTCCAGGCCAAGACTCCCGAATTCCGCGCACGCCTCGCCGACGGCGAGACCCTCGACGACCTCATGATTGAGGCCTACGCCGTCGTGCGTGAGGCCGCCTCTCGCGTCCTCGGACAGCGCCACTACGACGTCCAGATCATGGGTGGTATGGCTCTGCACTTTGGCTGGGTCGCCGAAATGAAGACCGGTGAAGGTAAGACCCTCGTGTCGACCTTGCCGGTGTACCTGAACGCCCTCAACGGCCAGGGTGTCCACGTGGTCACCGTGAACGACTACCTCGCCACCCGTGACGCCAACTGGATGGGGCAGCTCCACCGCTGGCTCGGTCTGACCGTTGGTCGCGTGGGTCCCGACCTGCCGGACTTCGAGTCCAAGGTCGCCGCCTACCAGGCCGACATCACGTACGGCACCAACACCGAAATGGGCTTCGACTACCTCCGCGACAACATGGCCCGCTCCAAGGAGCAGATGGTCCAGCGCGGCCACCTTTACGCCATCATCGACGAAGTGGACTCGGTCTTGATCGACGAAGCCAAGACGCCGCTGATCATCTCCGGCTCTTCCGCTGACACGACCAAGCTCTACTACCAGTTCGCGTCAATTGCCCGCAGCCTGGTGAAGGGCGAGGACTACGAAGTCGACCTCGAAAAGAAGACGGTCATTCCGACCGACGCCGGTATCGCCAAGGTGGAGCGCGCCCTGGGTGTGAGCAACCTCTACGACGCTGTGGCGATTGACTACGTGCACCAACTCTCCAACGCCCTGCGGGCCAAGGAACTGCACATTCGCGACAAGGAGTACCTGGTCCGTAACGGACAGGTCGAAATCATTGACGAAAACACCGGCCGCGTCCTCGAAGGACGTCGCTGGTCCGATGGTCTGCACCAGGCGGTCGAAGCCAAGGAACGCGTCAAGATTCAAGACGAAAACCACACCTGGGCGACGGTCACGCTGCAGAACTACTTCCGTCAGTACGAGAAGTTGGCCGGTATGACCGGTACCGCCGAAACGGAAGCCAGCGAGTTTGGCAACACCTACGGTCTCATCGTCGTGCCCATTCCGACGCACCGCCCCATGCGCCGCCGTGACCTGCCCGATCTGGTCTTCAAAACCGAGGCCGGCAAGTTCCAGGCGATTGTGGAAGAAGTGCGCGAGCGCAATCTCAACGGCCAGCCGGTGCTGCTGGGCACCGCCTCGGTGGCCAAGTCCGAAGCGCTGTCGCGCGAGCTCTCGAAGGCGGGCGTGCCCCACGAGGTCTTGAACGCCAAGCACCACTTCCGTGAGGCCGAAATCGTGGCCCAGGCTGGACGCAAATTTGCCGTGACTGTGGCCACCAACATGGCCGGTCGTGGTGTCGACGTGTTGCTCGGTGGTAACCCTGAGGGCCTGGCCGTTCGCGAGGCGATGGCCCAAGGATTGGTTCCGGACACCGAGGCGTTCGACGCCAAGGTTGCTGAGCTGCTGCCCGCCTTCAAGGTCGAGTGTGACGCCGAGGGCGAGGAAGTCCGCGCCCTCGGTGGCCTCTACGTCTTGGGCTCTGAGCGCCACGACTCGCGTCGTATCGACAACCAGCTGCGCGGTCGCTCGGGCCGTCAGGGCGACGACGGTGAGAGTCGTTTCTTCTTGTCACTCGAAGACGACCTGATGCTTCAGTTCTCCACCAGCGCCGTGTCGTGGGTGATGGACCGGGCCATGCCCGACAATGAGCCCATTGAGGCCAAGATGGTCTCGAAGGCCATCGAGCGCGCGCAGGCCACCGTTGAGGGCCGCAACGCCGAAATCCGTAAGGAAACCCTTAAGTACGACGAAGTGATGAACGAACAGCGCAAGGTCGTTTACGCCCGCCGCCTCGAAATCATCGAAGCTGAGTCGATGCACGACGAAGTGCTCGAAATGATCGAGGACGTGTTGGCTGACGCCATTGACGCCCAGGTCGAGGGTGACTTCGCTGAGGCGTGGGATATTCACGCCTTGCACATGGAACTCCAGTCCTACTTCCCGCTCACGCTGAGCGAAGACGACCTCGCCGCGTTTGAAGACCGCGAAGCGTTGATTGCCGCCGTGGTGGCTGACGCTCTGGCGGTCTACGAAGCGAAGTGTGCGACCTACCCCGAGGGTGTCGAGACGGCGGCCGCCGTTGAGCGAGACGTGCTGCTGCAGGTGATTGACACCCGCTGGCGTGAGCACCTCTCGGACATGGACTACCTCAAGGAAGGTATCCACTGGCGTCAGGTCGCCCAGGTCGACCCGTTGACCGCGTGGCAGAAGGAAGGCTACGAACTGTTCTCGCGCATGCTCGAACAGGTCAACCGTGACTTCGTCCGATTCGTCAACTACATCGACGTGACGGCGACGACCGTCGAAGAGGTTGCGGCGGCACCGGCCCTCGAGGGCGCTGTGACCAACGAAGAAGCAGTCGTCAGCGACGCACCCGTAGCGCCGGTACCGTCAGTTGTTCCCAACGACAAGCTCGGCCGCAACGAACCTTGTTGGTGTGGCTCGGGCAAGAAGTTTAAGCAGTGCCATGGCCGACCCTAAGGCGGAACACGCCCTTCGCGACGCCCAGTCGACCCTGAGTGATCTCGAGGTTCGTTGGACCGCGGCCAAGGACTATTTGAAGATCGATGAGCAGCGCGCTCGCCACGAGGTGTTGACCGCCGAGGCGGCCAATCCTGACCTGTGGTCGGACCAGGACAACGCGCGCGCCGTCACAACGGAACTGGGTCGGTTGACGGCTGACCTAGAGGCCTTTGACGGACTTCGCAGCGCTCTCGATGACGCCGACGTGCTCGTCGAGTTCGCTCGCGAGGCGCTGACTTCGGGTGACGGTGACGGCACGCTGCTGTCGGAACTGCTGGAGTCGGTGACGAGTATCAACACCGCCATTGCCAGCCTCGAAACGCAAAGCCTCTTCTTGGGTCCCTATGACGCCAATGACGCCATTGTGGAACTTCACGCTGGCGCCGGTGGTACCGACGCCCAGGACTGGACCGAGATGTTGCTGCGCATGTACATGCGATGGGCCGAGCGCCGCGGTTTCGTAATCGAAGTCGACGAAGCGACCGAAGGACAAGAGGCTGGCCTGCTGTCGGCAACCTTCATCATCAAGGGCCGCTTCGCCTACGGCTGGCTCTCGGCCGAGCGTGGGGTGCACCGCCTCGTGCGCATCAGCCCTTTCGACGGCGCCGGTGGCACCGACGCCCAGGACTGGACCGAGATGTTGCTGCGCATGTACATGCGATGGGCCGAGCGCCGCGGTTTCGTGATCGAAGTCGATGAAGCGACCGAGGGACAAGAGGCTGGCCTGCTGTCGGCAACCTTCATCATCAAGGGCCGCTTCGCCTACGGCTGGCTCTCGGCCGAGCGTGGGGTGCACCGCCTCGTGCGCATCAGCCCTTTCGACTCGCAGGCGCGTCGCCAGACGAGTTTCGCCAGTCTCGAAGTCACGCCCTTCCTGGATGATGACGCTGGCGAAATCGACATCGAAGAAAAAGATCTTCGCGTCGACACCTTCCGCGCTTCGGGTGCTGGTGGTCAGCACATCAACAAGACGGACTCGGCCATCCGCATCACCCACTTGCCCACGGGAATCGTGGTCAGCTGCCAGAACGCCGTGCTGAACGGCAGGCCGAACTGGATGCTTTGGCCGGCAATCGCGGCGACAACGCCTGGGGTTCACAGATCCGCAGTTACGTGCAGGCGCCGTACCAGTTGGTGAAGGACCACCGCACCGATTTCGAGACGGGCAACGTCGAAGCGGTCCTCGAGGGTGACCTCGACGGCTTCATGGAAGCCGAGCTCCGCCGCCAGCGGGCTCATTCCTAAGAACTTCCCTCATTCATAAGGCTTTTGACCAGAGTGCCGCCGCCGCTTCGGGGGTGGTCGGTAGAATGAACGTTGTACGAACGGCGCTGGGTGCGTCTTGTTTAACCCACCAAGGGGTGATGCCGTGATTCGATTTGAGAACGTTTCCAAGACGTATAAGAACGGGACCCCCGCGCTCACCAACGTCAATTTGGACATCGAAAAGGGCGAATTCGTTTCACCAACGTCAATTTGGACATCGAAAAGGGCGAATTCGTTTTCCTCGTGGGCGCCTCGGGTTCGGGTAAGACAACCTTCCTCCGCCTGCTCCTCCGCGAAGAACTGCCCGACCAGGGCCGCATTCTCGAGGCCGGTCGCGACATTGGTGCGTTACCCAAGTGGCGAGTGCCCTACCTGCGCCGCAACATTGGCTGCGTCTTCCAAGACTTCCGCCTCCTGCCGAACAAGACAGTCTTCGAAAATGTCGCCTTCGCCCTCGAAGTCATTGGTCGTCCACGTTCAACGGTGGAGAGCCAGGTACCCCAGATCCTTGAATTGGTCGGTCTGGCCGACAAGGCCAAGAACCTCCCGAGTGAGCTCTCCGGTGGTGAGCAGCAGCGCGTGGCCGTGGCCCGCGCCTTCGTGAACCGCCCCCTCATTCTGCTGGCTGACGAACCGACCGGAAACCTCGACCCCGCCAACTCCGAGTCCATCATGGCGTTGCTGGAGCGCATCAACCGCACTGGCACCACCGTGGTGATGGCCACGCACGACAAGAACATGGTTGACCGCATGCGTCGACGGGTGATCGAACTTGAGAAGGGCGAACTGGTTCGTGACCAGGTTCGCGGTGTCTACGGCATGGATGAGGCGAAGAACTAATGAACGTGTACTTCCGTTACGCCATCAAAGAAACGTTGTCCAACCTGTGGCGCAATCGCATGATGACTATTGCCGCGGTGTTGACCGTGGCCGTGTCGCTGTCGTTGGCCGGCTCGGCCCTCCTGCTCAAGCAGGGTGGCGCGCAGGCCTCGAGTGAGTGGCAGGCCGGCACGCGCGTCACGGTCTGGATGAAGGCCGATGCCTCGGCGGGTGAGATCAACACCGTGCGCACCCAGCTCGCCGCAATGCCGATCGTCAAGTCCTGCACCTACTTCAATCAGGCCCAGGACTACGCCCAGGCCAAGCAGTTGCTGCCGGCCTCGGAAATGAACAACCTGACGGTGGCGGAGATGCCGACGTCGTTCCGCTGCATTCCCACGGTCCCCACGGACGCCATCACCGTGCAGTCGACGTTCATGAACCAGCCCGGCGTCTACACGGTGACGGACCCGCAGCAGCAAATTCGGGTCATGAACCACGCCATCCACATCCTGCAGGTCGTGTTGCTGGCACTGTCGGCGGTGCTGCTGATTTCGGCCGCGGTGCTGATTCTTAACACCATCCGCATGGCCATCTTCGCCCGTCGCCGTGAGGTGTCGGTGATGAAGCTGGTGGGTGCCACGAACTGGTTCATCCGCATCCCCTACATCACCGAAGGATTCGTGCAGGGGCTGATTGGCTCGGTAATTGCTGTGGGCATCGTGACGGCCGTCAACGTGTCGCACGTGTTGCCCGGCATTTTGCAGCTGAGCGCGTCCGACGTGTGGGGCACCAACGTGGTGATCCTTATCGCCGGTGCGGGTCTTGGCTCAATCGGATCAGCCTTCGCGATCCGCCGCTTCCTCGACGTTTAGTTCTCGGGCGTAAAGTCAATCGCCACGGAGTTCACGCAGTAGCGCAGTCCCGTGTCGGTCGGACCGTCGGGAAAGACGTGACCGAGGTGACCGCCGCAGCGCGAGCAGAGAATCTCAATACGCATACGCGCCAGTGAGTGGTCCTCGCGCTCAATGATGCTCCCGGGTTCGCAGGCGTCGAAGCTCGGCCAGCCGCAGTGGGCGTTAAACTTCTGCTCGGTGCGGAACAAGAGCTGGCCGCAGCCCCCACAGGTGAAGACACCGGCCTCGTCAACGTGTAGCAGCGAGCCGGTGAAGGGGGCCTCGGTAGCGGCCTCGCGCAGCACGGCAAAGCGCTCGGGCGCGAGTTCAGCGCGCCATTCCTCGGGGGTCTTTTCAACGTCGAAAGTCATGGTCTCAGACTAGGGGCAGTCGGCCAAACGCCAGACGAGACTAGAAATACCGTGGCCGCGGGGCCTCGGGGACGTCCCGTGGAAACTCCGGCTCATCGATGAGTAACCGAGTAAGGGCGTCGGCAATTCCTTCAGGATCAAGCCCCAATTCGTGCAGCAGGGCGTCGGGGCGGTGGTGCTCGAGGTAGGCGCGGGGCACACCGAGAATGCGCGTGGTGGGGAAGGCAACGCCGCGCTCCTGGGCGCTCCTGGGCGCGGTTGCGCACCGCAGAAACCATCAGGGTGCCGGCGCCACCGTGGCGGGTGCCGTCCTCGATGGTCATCACCCGTTGGTGACTGACCGCGTCGTCAATCATGGCGGGGTCCGGCGGGAGGACGCGGACGTCGTAGAGGGTGATGCGACCAGCGTCCGCCAGAAGCGTGAGCGCCTGGTAGGCGCTAGCGGCCATTTTGCCGACGGCCAGCACGCACAGTGAACCGTCACCTTTCGTGATTTGTCGAGCGGTGAGACCTTCCCCCACGAGTCCGTCAATTTCGATTGGTGCGGTCTTGGGGAAACGCAGCGCGGTGGGCGCATTGAGCGAGAGCGCCGTGGCCAGCATGCCGGGAATTTCGGCCGTGGTCGACGGGGCGAAGATGGTCATATTCGGAATGGCGAGACAGAGGGCCATGTCCAGGAGGCCGTGGTGACTCGGGCCGTCGTCACCGGTGATGCCGGCCCGGTCAAAGACAAACGTGACGGGCAGATTGAGCAGACCCACGTCAAGATTCGCCTGGTCGAAGGCGCGGCTGAAAAAGGTTGAGTAGATCGCCACCACGGGGTGGAGGCCACCCATGGCCATACCAGCGGCGGCAGTGACCGCGTGCTGCTCGGCGATACCGACGTCGAAGAAGCGGTCGGGGTAGGCGCTCGCGAAAGGGAGCAGGCCCGTGGGGCCGGCCATGGCCGCAGTGATCGCGACCAGTCGCTCATCGCGAGCGCCCTCGTCGACGAGGGCGTCGGAGAAGACTTGGGTGAAGGTCTTGGGTTGTGCCGCAATGTCCCGAGGCGGGAGCTTGAAGTCGTGCATCTTCAACGAGTCTTCGGTGGCCGCGGCGAACCCACGTCCCTTTTCAGTGAGGACGTGGACGACGATGTGCCGCAATGTCCCGAGGCGGGAGCTTGAAGTCGTGCATCTTCAACGAGTCTTCGGTGGCCGCGGCGAACCCACGTCCCTTTTCAGTGAGGACGTGGACGACGATCGGCCCGTCCCAGTCGGCGGCCGAAGCGAGCACGTCCTCGAGCGTTTTGATGTTGTGGCCGTCAATGGGGCCCACGTAGCGCACGCCGAGGTCCTCGAAGAAGGTGCGCGGGGTAACCATTTCACGCATCACGGTGGCCGCGCCGTCGATGGACTTGTAGGCGACTTTGCCGAGTCGGGTCAAACGGGGGAGCCAGGTACGAATTCGTTGGCGCAGCGTGAGGTAGGTCGCGTTGAGGCGCAGCGACGTGAGTGATGTCGAGAGTCGCGAAATGGTGGGGGCGTAGCTGCGGCCGTTGTCATTCAAGACGATCACGACGCGGCTCTTCGCGACACCGAGATTATTGAGGGCTTCGTAGGCCATGCCGCCGGTCAGCGAGCCGTCACCCACGACGGCGACGACGTGACGGTTGCCACCGTGCCCCACGAGTTCGTGCCGCTGTTCAAGCGCCACGGCGAGGCCGTGGGCGTAAGAGAGCGCCGTCGAGGCGTGAGACGACTCAATCCAGTCGTGTTCGCTCTCGGTGCGGTTGGGGTATCCCGAAAGGCCGCCACGCTTGCGCAGCGACCGGAACGATTCCTGGCGACCCGTAAGGAGTTTGTGGACATAGGACTGGTGGCCGGTGTCGAAGAGGATGATGTCCTCGGGGGAATGGAACACGCGGTGCAGCGCGACGGTGAGTTCGACCACCCCGAGATTCGAGCCCATGTGGCCACCAGTTGTCGTCACCGTGTCGATGATGGTGGCGCGAATCTCCTCGCTCAACACCGCGAGGTCGTCGTAACTCAGCCCGTCAAGGTCGCGGGGTGAAGAAATAGACGGCAACAGCACTTGTTCAGCCTAGTTCTGCTGGTTCCCGCCGCCAACGGTGTGGGGCGTGACGGGGCTAGTCGGCCGACCCGCCGCCGCGGCTGTCGGTCTTGTAAAAGCCTGACCCCTTGAAGACAATGCCTACACCGGAAAAGACCTTCTTCAACGAACCGCCACAGGTTTCACAAGTGGTCAATGGGGCGTCGGAAAAGGACTGCACGGCTTCGGTGCGGGCGTGGCAGCTCTGGCATTCGTATTCGTACGTGGGCATCGGTACTACTCATTTCACTAGTGCCTGACGGAGTCTCAGTTTACCGGCGAACCAATTCGATCATTTCGGCTGGTCACCGCCGGCGCTGATGCCTGTCGCCAAAGGCAGCAACTACCCTAAGAACGGCGGAATGTCCCGCCAAGACGGGTGATGGCGCCGGGCGGCGCTGTGGTGGAGGAGTGCGATGAGTAGTTACCGTGGTGGACAAGAGCAGGCGCGCGAGCGCCTCGTCGCGTTGTGCTTGTTGTTGCAGCGCGCCTTCATTGAGAAGAAGCCGCTCACTCAGGACGAGATCATCCGCGAGCTCACCATCGACGAGTACCCGGTGACGAGCAAGAACCCGAAGAAGGTCAAGGCCTACGACGGTTCGGATGTCGCGGTGCGCGGCAAGTTCGAGCGCGACAAGAAGGCCATTCGCGAACACGGCTTCGATGTCGACACCGTCGTGTTGCCTGACGGTACCCCTGGGTACCAAATCGATCCGTCAAGCGTCTACGCGCCACCAATGCATTTCACCGAAGACGAACAGCGCGTCGTGCGCATGGCCCTTCGATTCTGCGGCTTCGGTCGTAACGGTGCCTTCAGCGTGTTCTCCGACGTGCCCGCCACCGATGGCGGTCTCGAGTACTCGGTGAACCACGGCCCGATCTTGCGAGCGATTCATCTTCGCCGACGGGTGTCCTTTGAGTACCAGTCGACGGCCAAGCGAGAGCGCACGGTCGAGCCACTGACCAACGTTCAGGTTGACGGTGTGTCGTACCTGATTGCTCGCGTAGCCGGCACCGACGAAGTCAAGGGCTACCGCTACTCACGTATGACCTCGATTCCCGTGGTGCTCCCCGAGACGTTCGAGGTCACGCCCGAACTCCTCCAGGTGGCCGCGGACTGGCGTCCGCAGTACCAGAAGACCCCGACGCCCATTGACGTGACCGTCCTGACCAACGAGAACTACGCCCAGTTGCTGACGGGTCAGTACCCCAACGCGTTGACCGCGACAAAGGGCAAGGGCAAGGTGGAAGTCGGTATCACCTTAGACAACCCCCACGCCGCCCTGCGCTTCGCCCTCGAGGGAGCTGACCGCATTCGCGTCGAGAGCCCGAAGTCGCTCATCAAGGAGTTGAGCGCTTGGCTCAAGACCGTCAATAAGGGTAAGACCCCGCCGCTGGACAGCATCACGTTCTCGACCACCAAGAGCAGCGACATTCTCGGTCAGACCCTCCAGTTGCTCCACGCCGTGTACGGTTCGAGCAACGGACTCCGGGTCTCGGAACTGGCCAAGCGCTTCGACATGGCCCCCGACGACGTGCGACTGATCATGGGTCGTCTGGTGACGATGGAGCCGATGCCCGGTGACTACGACGGCATCATGCAGTTCCCCGCCCGCGTCATGAAGGAATGCGACGACTGGGAAAACGAGGACACTGACGACTCGACCTACTTCGCGACCTTCGACGACATCTCGGACGAGCCGCCGGCCATCATGTGGCGCGACCTGTTCGAGCTCAACGTCGCGCTTCGCGAAGCCCAGCGCCTCTACGACGATCCGGCCGTAGGGTCGGCAATCGACAAGATTGAAGCAGTCGTCAAGGGGTTCGTGCACATTGAGCACACGGTCGACGAGCGCCTGCTGGCGCAAATCAACGCCGCCACCCAGGCGGGGGAGCAGATCAAGATTCTCTACACCCCGGGGTACAGCGACGAGGCGCGCGAGCGCACCATCGTGCCACGTGACGTGCGCGAACTCAACGGCCACAGTTACGTTCGCGCCTTCTGCACCACTCGTAACGAGTGGCGAACGTTCCGTGTTGACCGCATCACGGACATCATGGCGCAGGGGCCGGTAACGGCCGACGTGCCCGCCGACTCCGTCACGAACTGGCTGACCCACATTGCCGACACCGGTGAAGAAGTGGTCTGTCTCGTGGATGCCAATACGCGCTACCTGTTCGAACCGTTGCCTGGAGCGCAGTGGACAACGGTGAAGGATGGCACCCACGCTGTGAAGTTCCGCGTCTCGACGCCGGCGTTCCTCGACCACTTGATGCTGCGCGCTGGGGCCGGCGCCGTTGTGGTCACTCCGGCCTACAAGGACGCGGGGCACGAACTGGCCGCACGAATCGCGGAGGCGCTCTAAGCAACCGTTGAGGTTCATCGAAGGGATGAACCATGGTGCGTCTATTGCCCCGCACGGGGACTGATGTCTCGTATTACCTGAACGACCCCGCCGCGGAGCTCGATGGTGTTCGCTCGGGTCCCGCGGGGCGTTGGCTCCGCGGCGATGGCCCCCTTGAACCCGACCGCGTTGAGGCGGTGCTCTGCACGACGCCACGAGCGCGCGTCACGGGATACGACATCGTGGTGGCCGCACCACGGCCTCTCTCGATGCTGCTCGCCATCGACCCCGACGCGGCGCCGGTGGTTGTCGCCAGTCACCAGCGGGCCGTTCAAATGGCTGTGGGCTACCTCGAGGAGAGGGCCGTGGTGGTCCGACAGCGCTTCCTCGGCGACGACGTGGAAGACCCCGCGCAATGGGGTGCGATTGCGTCATTTACGCATGGGGTGAATCGACAGGGCGAGCCTCACTTGCACGACCACGTCATCGTCGGCGCCTTACCCAAGGGCGAGCGCACGGTACTAGACCGACGGTCGCTGCAGTACCACCTCGCGACAGCCGACGCGCTGTATCGAGCCGTACTGCGCGACGACGTTGGTCGTCAGACGTCGTGGACACCGTGGCAATCCGCCAGGGGGATTGATCACGTTGGCGGTCTTGACGAAGGGTATCGGGCGCTGTGGGGCGGCCACTTCGCTGAGCGCGGTACGAAGCGCCGCTGGACGAGAGAAGAAATTGTGAGGAAGTGGGAGAGCGATCTGCGTTCGTTCACGCCGCTTGCAACCGTGCCCGTGCCGCCGCGCCCGCGCGGGCAGATTAATGAATACGCCTTTGGGCGTGCGCTTCGAGGCGAATCCCGTTTGGACCGGCCAAGACTCTTGGCCGCGTGGTGCAACGCCGCGACGTATGGTGCCCCCGCCGATGAGCTGCAGGGGAGCTTTGATCGCTATTACCCCCAGCTTGTCCAGTGCAGGGGATTCCGAAGCCGCCTTCTCTCACCTCGTGAGGCCCTGATGGTGGCGCACGTCAATGAGTACGGTAACCGCACGCTCACCACGCTCGGCCTCAACCAAGAAGCAGCGCCGGAGCGTGTTCCTCGACGGCTTGTTCAAGAAGTCGCGAGGTAGGGCGTAAAGCGGGGGTCACGGAAGTAGGGCGTCAAAGTGATCCACCCCAATTGCTTTTGACTGTCGAGGGTCAACGCCATTCCTGGACGACCCTGCGCGAGTTGCGCAATCGTCACATTGTCGCGCTCCTGCCACGACACGGAATGGCTCACTGGTTTGCCACGACGCGATCGCGCAATCGAAGGAGAGGGCTGGAGTGAACGGCCACCGAGCTGGCGCAGAAGTTCAAGAGTCGCGCGGTCGGCGATACCGGGCAACACCACAGTGGAGGGGAACAAGGAAAGAAATCCCTCGGCACTGGTACCCCATCGCGCTCGAGCTTGCGAAAGGTCCTGTAAGCACGCCAGCGTCACGACACCTTGACCGCCACCTTCACTCACGACACTTGCGAGTCGGGGAAGCGGCGCAACATTAGCTAACTCATCGAGGGCCAACAGCAGGCGTGCGCCGTCGCGGTGTCGGTCATAGGTGGCGTGGAGGAGATCATCAATCAGCCCAACAACCAGCGGCGTCGTCACCGCTTGGTGTCGGCTGGGTGAGACGACGTGCAAGTGGTGATGATCCGTGAGGAAGGCATCAATTGACAACGGGGCCTCGCGGGCCGCATGGCGAGCGGCGTCGGTGCGCATGCCGGCAAAGAGTCCCGAGGCACTCGACCAGATGCCAGAACGTTCACGCTCCTCGCTGGCCATGAGGCCCGAAAGGAGGCTGACGGCGGCGTGGTGCGGACCGTAGCGCTCACGAAGGAACGTCAATGAATCATTGGCTTCGCGGGCGTCAATCCGGGTGAGAAATTGGGCCAAGACTTCGTGACGCAGGGCACTCGCGTGCAACAACGTCGACACCAGGGCCCCTGCTCGTTCACTCCAGTGATCCTCACCGCGATGACGTCGCGCCAGGTCCTGGACGTCGAGCAAACTTCGCGTTGCCAACACGGCTCCATCCCACGTCTGTGCCTGTCGAAGTGGTGACCAGCCAATGCGATGCACCCCCGGAGGTGTCGGCACCGTACCCGACGGATCGAAGAGCAAGGTGGTTTGTCGATGCGCAGTCGCCGCCATCAAAGCAACAACGTCATCCTTCGTTGAGGTGATGATGCATGACCGAGTAGTGAACAACAAGTTCGGGACCAAGAGTGATGATGTTTTTCCACTGCGACTCGGACCGAGGACCAGTACCGATCGTTGATCGCCACCGGTGACGTCACCTGATGGTGATCGACCGAGATAAATGCCCATGTCATTCACGACGACCCAACGGTGTGCGATGAGGTGGATGCTTGACTTTTTCTTAAATAGCGAGTGGAATTGGCTTGTCCTTTGCGGAGGGGATGTTTTGATAAGTCGTCGCATGCGACGAGTGATCATCCCTCCACTTAGGAACGTGTACTGCGTGCAGTCACGTGACGACAGGAATGTCGTTGCGTACATGTTCGAGTGCACGAGCTGTACGGCGGTACCGAGAGCAAGACACCAAGGTGGTGTGGCGCTGGTATCACCGAGAAATGTCAAACCCAAGGAGGGTAACGTGGCAACTGCTGCAAAGAAGGCTCCGGCCAAGAAGGCTCCCGCCAAGAAGGCTCCCGCCAAGAAGGCTGTAGCAAAGAAGGCTCCTGCCAAGAAGGCCGTAGCAAAGAAGGCTCCTGCCAAGAAGGCCGTAGCGAAGAAGGCCCCAGCGAAGAAGGCTGTGGCGAAGAAGGCCCCAGCGAAGAAGGCTGTGGCGAAGAAGGCTCCTGCCAAGAAGGCCGTAGCGAAGAAGGCTCCCGCCAAGAAGGCTCCTGCCAAGAAGGTTGTTGCCAAGAAGGCTCCTGCCAAGAAGGTCGTAGCCAAGAAGGCTCCTGCCAAGAAGGCTCCTGCCAAGAAGTAACTCACCCAGTTCGCTTTGCGAATTGGAGCAACGAGGGGGTCTTCGGACCCCCTCGTTTTGCGTTAATCCTGCTGAGGCAGATCGGTCACTTCATCGACGTCACGCGTGAGCGGACCCTCGGAAACTTCAGTGAAGGGAATTCCTCGCCGCTCAAATTCGGCCTGGTGGCGTTGGCGTGAGTCGGGGCCGAAGGCAAAGGTGTACGGCGAGTGCGTCGGAACGACGAGAACATTGGTGCCAGTCCCGTGGTGATCGGTCACTAAGAAACCCTGCCCAACCGTGGCGAGCGTGTCGAGCTGTTCGGGCCAGAGGAGATCGCCGTGAACGACGGCGAGCCAGTCGTAGTCGGCACGAAGGAATTCCGCGGCGAACTGAACGGCTTCGTTGAGTCCCGACCTCGGTGACCGAAGTGGCGAGGCGCCGTGCGTCGTGGCGAACGCCAGCACGTCGTCACTTTCGCCGACCACGAAGCGGTCGAAAGCGGCCGTTGCTGCGAGCACCCCTTCGGCGAGCGACGCAGCAACAGCCGAGGCGTCGATACCTGACTCGCGCAATCGACTCTTGGCCGTCGCGAATGACTTGAGGGGCACGATGATGGCGATGCCGGGCATGACGCCAAAGCCTAGGGCGCGGGTAACTACGATGGCGCCTATGGCGAAGTCCGCAGTCACCCTTGAAGCAGAGACACGGTACTTCGCCGAAGGCATCGCGACGGTCGCCGGACTTGACGAGGTCGGCACGGGGAGCGGGGCCGGTCCCTGCTACGTGGCCTTTGTCGTGGTTGACGCCACGAGCCCCGTCGGACCCGACGGGCTCAATGACTCAAAGCTGCTGACCCCCGCCCAACGCGAAGCCCTGGTGCCGCAGATTGAGTCCTGGGCAATTGACTGGGCAATCGGGGCGGCGTCAGCCCAAGAGATTGATCAGCACGGGCTCACCATTGCCCAACGACTCGCGGCGCATCGAGCCCTCGCGGCTCTTCGTCGGTCGCCCGAACTCGTCCTGCTGGACGGGAAGCGGGACTGGTTGACGATCCCCGACCGCGGCGACCTCCTCGCCCCCGACTACGGTCTCGCCGAGGCCCCGCCTGTGGTGACAATGGTAAAAGCGGACCGATCCTGCGCCTCCGTCGCCGCCGCCAGCGTGCTGGCGAAGGTCGCGAGGGACGCAAAGATGAATGAGTTGGCCCTTCAGTATCCCCAATACGAATGGGAGACGAATAAGGGGTACCTTTCGGCGCGACACCTGGCCGCCATCGCGGAGTTCGGGCGGTCGCCCGAGCACCGATTGTCGTGGAATTTGTCAGCCTGAACAGGGGTTCATGCCTACTCATTTCGTCACCAACTAGTAATGTTGGAACTTATGACATCACTGCTTTCGGTCAACAATCTTTCCGTTCGATTCAGCACGCAGAAATCGTTCGCCACTGCAGTTGACGACTTCTCGTTGACGATCAACCCTGGTGAGTGTGTCGGGTTGGTCGGAGAGTCCGGCTGTGGCAAAACCACCACGGGACTTGCCATCATGCGCTTGCTGCCGAACAACGGCAAGATCGCGAGCGGTTCCATCGTTCTTGATGGTGTGGACTTGGCGACGTTGAGCGAAAAGGAAATGCAGAGCCAGCGTGGCCGCAGCGTGGCGCTGATTCCGCAGGACCCCATGAGCTCGCTCAACCCCACCATGAAGATTGGTCGTCAGATTGGTGAAGGCCTCCGCATTCACGAGGGCGCGAGTGACGAAGAAATCGAGCGTCGCGCGCTCGAGGTGCTCGAAATGGTCGAGATGCCCAACCCCAAGGAGCGCCTGAACCAGTACCCGTTCGAGCTCTCCGGTGGTCTGCGCCAGCGCGTCATTATCGCCATGGGTCTGGTCTGCCGCCCCAAGCTGCTCATCGCCGACGAGCCCACTACCGCCTTGGACGTCACGATTCAGGCCCAGATCCTGAACATCATTGACTCGCTGCGCAAGGAACTCAACATGGGCGTGCTGCTCATCACCCACGACATGGGAGTTATTGCGGGACGTAGTGACCGTGTGGTGGTCAACATGGGCGTGCTGCTCATCACCCACGACATGGGAGTTATTGCGGGACGTAGTGACCGTGTGGTGGTGATGTACGGCGGTAAGAAGGCCGAAGAGGCACCCACGAAGGAACTCTTCTCGTCGATGCACCACCCCTACACCCAGGCGCTGCTCGCCTCGGTGCCGAGCATCGAAACTGCCTCGAAAACGGAACTGGCCTCCATCGCCGGTATGCCGCCAGACCTGACCAAGAAGATTGTGGGCTGCCGCTTCGCCCCGCGCTGCTCGTTTGCCACCGACACCTGCCGCACGCAGGAGCCGGACCTCACGGTGAGCGGTGAGCAGTCCTACGCCTGCTTCCACCCCGTGGACGGTCCTCGCGTCGTGACGGCCGGTCCCGACACGCGCCACAACGACGAGGCCGCCGCCAATGGCGCCGTGTTGGTGGACGTCCAGAACCTGACCAAGGAATTCCCTATCAAGAAGGGCCTCCTGCGCCGCACCGTCGGCAAGGTGCACGCCGTGTCCGACGTGAGCTTCACCGTGAAGGAGGGCACGACCCTCGGCCTCGTCGGTGAATCCGGCTGTGGCAAGACCACCATGGGCCGCATGATCGTTGGTCTAGAGACCGTCACCGATGGCGTCATCTCCTTCGACGGCAAGACGACGTCGGCCAAGGGCTACAAGCCCACCCGTGACGACCTCCGCCAGCGCCAGATGATGTTCCAGGACCCCTACTCGTCGCTGAACCCTCGCATGAAGGTCTCCGAGATCCTCGCCGAGCCGCTCCTGGTGCAAAAGGAAGGCACCGCCGCCTCTCGTCGCGTGCGCGTGCAGGAACTGCTCGCCACGGTGGGCCTCGACCCCCGCTCCGGTGATCGCTACCCCCATGAATTCTCGGGTGGTCAGCGTCAGCGCATCGGCCTGGCTCGCGCCCTGGCGTTGAACCCACGACTCATCGTGGCCGACGAACCCGTTTCAGCGCTTGACGTATCAATTCAGGCCCAGATTCTCAACCTGATGAAGCAGTTGCAGGCCGACCACGGTCTCACCTACATCATGATCAGCCACGACCTTGCTGTTGTGTACTACATGGCCGACACCATCGCCGTTATGTACTTGGGCAAGATCGTCGAGATCGGTGACGCCGAGTCGGTCTTCCGGACCCCCGCGCACCCCTACACCCAGGGACTGCTGAACGCGGTGCCGGTACCGGACCCGATCTTGGCTCGCGCGCAGACCGCTCAAGTCGTCGGTGGCGAACTGCCCTCGGTGGTCAACCCGCCGTCGGGCTGCCGCTTCCGCACTCGTTGCAGCTTCGCCCAGGACATCTGCGCCAGCGAAGCGCCCGCAATGCGTGACTTCGGACCCAGCCAGCAGGCCGCCTGCCACTTCCCACTGCGTACGCCGGTTAGCCTCAGCGCCCGCGCCTAGGGCCGCACACGGGGCCCTAGAGGGCCTCTAGCGGGCCGAGGAGAGCAGCAACAGGACCGCCAGCAGGGCGATGCCCACCGCCGAACCAGCGGTGAGCCATCGCCTGACCGCGGGGCGGGAAAAGAGCCGCTCCGCGCGGCTCACGAAAAGGACGAGCGACACGTACCACGTCGTTGAGACCGTGACCTGCACCAGCGCCAGCACCACAATGCCCAAGGGTAGCGAGACGTGCCGTGGCACGAACTGGGGGAGTACCGCGACGGCGAACACCGCGGCTTTGGCGTTGGTCAGATTCGTCGTGAGGCCCAGTCGAAATGCGGGCCCGAAGCGCACCTGCGCCTTGCCGTTTAGGTCAAAAGCCCCAGACGCGTGGCGGAGAGCGAGCAAGGTCCGAGAGGACAAGGTCAGCAGGTAGAGAACGCCGGCATACTTGAGCACGTCGTAGGCGAAAGTTGATCGGGTGAAGACGGCACTCAAGCCGACCGCCGAAGAGACGCCCCACACGAGGAGCCCCGTCGCGTTCCCGCACACGGAATACAAGGCGCACTGACGCCCTCCCACCAGCGACTGGCGAAGCACCATGGCCATCCCCTGGCCCGGCACCATCGCGAGGATCAGTGCGGTAAGGGCGAAGGCGGGGAGCGCAACCAGAAACGACATCAGGGCAATGCTAGTGAGTGACTTGTGATGCGGCTTAAAGACAATGACCGCAGCTCGAGGCTGCGGTCATTGTCGAGTGAGGGGGCGAGCCCTCGCGATTTACCTCTCAACCAAGCGAACTTCGAAGGCGTCGCGCAGGGCGTCACCGATGTAGTTGATAGCCACCACGACGAGGATGAACACAATGGCGAGGGGGTAGACCTCCCACCAGTAGTTGGCGCTCTGCAAGGCGGTGGTACCGGACTGCAGCATGGTGCCCCAGTCGGTCTCGGGCAACTTGATTCCGAGGCCCAGGAAGCCCAGCGCCGAAAGGAACAAGATGGCGTCGGCCACGGAGAACGTTGCCACCGTCACGATGTTCGAAATCGAGTTCGGGAACACGTGGCGACGGATGATGTGCCACTTCGAGCCACCCATGGCCTTGGAGGCCTGGGAGTACTCGAGGCCGCGGATCAGCATCGCGTCACCGCGGATGATGCGGGCATTTCCCCACCAGCCGGTGAGGCCGATGACCACGATCAGGAACGTAGTGGAGCGTCCGAAGATCGACACCAGGGTGATGAGAAAGAACAGGTAGGGAATCGACAAGAAGGCGTCAAGTACACGCATCATGACGGTGTCGGTAAATCCACCGAAGAAGCCCGAGATCATGCCGTAGAGGGTGCCCACCACGATGGTGATGAAGCCCGCCAGGATGCCCAGAGTGAGCGAGTAGCCGCCACCGTAGAAGATGCGCCCGAGTTCGTCGTAGCCCGAGGAGTCGGTGCCGAGCCAGTGGGCGGCTGACGGCGCCTGGTTGAACGGCGTCATCAGGGCCAAGGCCGCGTTGGACTGGTTGGTGCTGTAGAACAACGGCACGACGTAGCAGCCGAAAATAATGACCAACAAGAAAATCACCGAGACGGTGGCCAGCTTGTTGGAGAAGAAGATGCGCGCGCGCTGACGCCACATGGGCGTGGGTTCAGCAACCGCAACGGCTGGCGCGGCGAGGTCAGTTACAACAGTCATCGGGTGACTCCTTCAATGCGAATGCGTGGGTTGACGATACCGAGAGCGACGTCGGCCAGCAGGTTGCCGAGGAGCGTCAAGATGGAGACCAGCAGGGTAATACCCAGAACCACGTAAACGTCCGAGGACAGGGCCGCGTTGACGGTTTCCACACCCAGACCGCCGTAGTTGAAGACGTCCTCGATAATCAGGGCGCCGCCGAGAAGACCGGGGATCGACAGACCCAGGATGGTCACGATGGGGCCCATTGCGTTGCGGAAGGCGTGCTTGAAGAGGACGCGGCGGCTCGAGCAGCCCTTGGCCTTGGCGGTACGAACGTAGTCCTGCACCAACACTTCGAGCACGGTACCGCGCATGAATCGGCTCAGTCCGGCCACCGAGAGCAGCACCAGACAGCCAACGGGCATGATGAAGGCCTTGGGGTCTTGGAAAATCAGCCACGGTGCCACGCCTGATGGTGGCGAAATGGGCAAGTGGGGGGCGCGGAAGCCGAAGGCGTCAAGGACCAAGGAGCAGAGCAGGAACGATGGCATGGCGTAGAGCACGAAGGCCACGCCGGTGGCGGAGTAGTCAAACGCAGTGTTGCGACGCTGGGCCTGGAAGATGCCCAGAGGAACGGCGATCAAGCAGGTGAGAATCAGCGACACCAAGGCCAGCCAAATGGTGCGAGGCACGTAGAGGCGCAAGATGCCCATAACTGGTCGTCCGGCCTGGAACGAGTAGCCGAGGTTGAAGTGGGTGAAGAGGCCCCACATGTACGAACCCAGTCGCCACAGGTACGGGTGGTCCATCCCGTGGGCCACGCCCCACGCCTGCACCATCATTGGCGTGGCTCGAGTGCCCAGCGCTAAGTAGGCCGGAGCGTAGATCCCCTTCGGCTCCAAATAGGGCAGCGAGAAGGTGATCACAATGATGATGAGAAGCACCACAAACGACTGAATTAGTCGACGGACAATGAAACTGAGCATGATGGAAACATTAGCACTGGAAGCAGATTTTCCCTATCTCCAACAGGGGTTTAAAAGCACAATGGCCCCTCCTTTCGGAGGGGCCATTGTGCGTGGGCAAACCTAGAAGTACAGGTACTCCGGCTCGAGGTCTGAGAGCGGGTTCGACTTGAAACCGTTCTTGCTCTTGAGGGTCTTGATGACTTCGCCAGCGCCAGTGCCTTCAGGCTTGAAGAAGACCGGCAGCTGGGCAGCTGCGTAGGCCTCGTATGTCGTCAGGGTGCTGTTACCGCTGGTCGATGCGTTGATCAAGTTGTCCATGGTGGGGTCAGAGTAGCCACCGGTGTTGGAACCAGCACCCGTCGAGAACAGCTCTTCACCTGATGGGTAGTAGTCGGGTGCGTACAGCCAGCCACCGCCCCAGTCACACATGTCGTAGCCTTGGCCGGGGCCCTGGCAGAGGCTCAGCACGTTGCTGAAGGTGTCGGTGTTGACCGAGACCTTGACGCCAATGGCGGCCCACTCGGCGACTTCCGTTGCCGTCAGGTCGTCGTCGGTCGGAGAACCAGCAGCCTGGTCCATCGACAGGCGGAGCTGGTCACCGGCGGCGATGCCGGCGCCACACTGGGTGGCAGCGGTGCCAGGGTGCGCGCAGGTCTGCGTGCCGCTGGCGTCTGACCAACCGTGAGCGGTGAACAGGGCCAGAGCCTTGCTAACGCTGAACGGGTAAGGGTTCTTGGGCGCCTTGGCGATAGCCGAGGAGGCACCGTAAGGCAGCGGACTGTAGGTGGGGATACCGTAGCCCTTCATGATCGTCGAGATCTGAAGGATCTGGTCGGTGGCCTCCTGCATGGCCTGACGGACGTACAGCTGGTCGAGGAACTTCGAGCCAGGGTCACCCTGCAGGTTGTAGAGGTCGTAGTTGAATGCCCACGACGTACCACTCAGCAGGTTGTAGTTCGAGGACAGGCTGCTCAAGTTGGCACCAGGGGTACCGGGCTTGGGCGATGGCGAGGTCAGCAGCGTCGGGTCGACGTAACCAAGGTCAATCGAACCACCCCTAAGGGCGTTGAGTTCGTCTGACGAGGTCTCGAAGGGAACGAGCTTGACCTGTGACACCTGGGCCTTCTGCGGGCCACCGTAGGCGGGGTTCGGGACGAAGGTCACGTTACCCAGCGCGTCGGCGCTCTGCAGCTTCCAAGGACCGTCGGTACCGCTCTCCCACAGGCTGTTGGTCCAGTCCGAAGGAGTGGCCGCAGTCTGACGGAGGTACAGCAAGACGTGCATGCAGTCCGTGATTGAAGCGCTGCTGTTGAACGCGTCAGTCTCACAGTGACCACTACCGGCAGCAGCGCTGTCGGAGGTCTTGTCCCACGACGATGGGAAAGGAGTGATTTCCGACAGGTAGTTGTAGAGCAACCAGTTGGCGTTCACCGTCGAGGACATGTGAATGACAATTTCGCTACCCGAAGCACCTTGAGGCATGCTGATCGACGAGATGCCGTCAGGGATACCGACGAATGGCACGTAACCGGCGTAGAACAGACCCCGCTCATTGGCGGGAAGCTTGGCGCCACCCGTCAGACCAGTGACCGACGCGTTGTAGAGGTTCAAGAAGAACGCAACGGAACCGGCGTTGATGGTCTGACCGTTCGCGAAGTTCCAGCCCTTGAGGTCAATGGTGAACGTGTTGCTCGAGCCGGTGGTCGGGGTTACCGAACCAAGCGACAGTGCGGGCACGTACGCAGCCGAGCCAGGAGCACCGAACCAGAAGAGCGGACGATACATCACCATCTGGAACTGGTTCATGTTGGTGACAGAGAAACCGTCACTCGGGCTTACGAAAGGAAGGATAAAGGTGGGGGGTGCCTGTGGACCTTCAGCAATGGTGATCGTTGCGTTTTCGACGGTCGGCTTGGCCGCCGCGTTCGCAGCGCTTGGGGCGATGAGACCTAAGGTCAACGCACTGGCCGCAATGGCCAACGTTGCCAAAAGTCGCACCTTGTGGGTGTTCCTCATGTTGTGATTCCTTTCATTGGCTCGCGCCGTTTCTAGGTGTCACCAATGTGACAAATATGAGACTATTACGCGCTTCTTATCTATGCAAACCAATGATGCCCCTTATCTCTCGCATTTAAAACGGCTGAAATATTGGGAAATTTTGAGATACGCCGATGTGGGGAATTACGCCATATGGCAATAAAAAAGGGCCCCTCCGAAGAGGGGCCCTTTTTTGAAGTGCGTTCGTACTAGAAGTACAGGTACTCCGGCATGAGGTTCTCAAGCGGGTTCGCCTTGAAGCCGTTGAGGCTCTTCAGCGTCTTGAGAACTTCGCCAGCACCAGTGCCCTGGGGCTTGAAGAACACGGGGAGCTGCTGCGCGGCGTACTGCTCGAAAGCGGTCAGCGTGGCGTTGCCCTCGGTCGAAGCCGTGATCAACTCGTCCATGGTGGGGTCAGAGTAGCCACCGGTGTTGGAACCAGCACCGGTAGCGAACAGCTCCTCACCTGACGGGTAGTAGTCAGGTGCGTACAGCCAGCCGCCGCCCCAGTCACAGAGGTCGAAGCCCTGGTTGGCGCCCTGGCAGAGGCTCAGCACGTGACCGAAGGTGTCAACGTTGACGGTGACCTTCACGCCGATAGCGGCCCACTCGGAGACTTCAACAGCGTTGAGCTCGTCGTCAGCAGCCGAACCACCGGCCTGGTCTTCCTTCAGCGACATCGTGAAGCCCTGGGCAATGCCCGCGCCACACTCGTCCGCAGCGGTACCGGGCGTGGTGCAGGTCTGGACGCCGTTTTCGAGGGTCCAGCCGTGTGCCTTGAAGGCAGCCAGTGCCTTGCTGACGCTGAAGGGGTACGGGTTGCCAACAGGGGCGCTAATTGCCGACGAGGCACCGTAAGGCAGCGGGCTGTACGTAGGTACGCCGTAGCCCTTCAGGGCGGTCTTGATCGTCAAAAGCTGGTTGGTGGCTTCCTGCATGGCCTGACGGACGTACAACTGTGAGAGTGCAGACGAGGCTGGGTCACCCTTCAAGTTGTAGAGGTCGTAGTTGAAGGCCCAAGTGGTGCCCGAGATCAGGTTGTACTTCGAGTTCAACGGTGCGAGGTTTGGTCCAGCAACGCCAGGGGCGGGGGCTGGAGCAGTCAGCTGCGTGGGGTCGATGTAACCCGAGTCGATGGTGCCAGCCTTGAGCTGCCGGAGCTCGGCGGATGACGAAGTGAACGCAACCAGCTTGACCTTGGCGACGTGAGCCTTGACCGGTCCACCGTAGGTGGTGTTCGGAACGAAGGTGACGTTGCCCAGCTGGTCGATGGCCTGAAGCTTCCAAGGACCGTCGGTGCCGCTCTCCCAGAGGTTGTTGGTGAAGTCGGCGGTGACGTTCGCAGTGGAACGCAGGAAGGTCAAGACAGCGCTGCAGTCAGTCTCAGCGGCCTGCGAAGCGAAGGCGTCAGTCTCACAGTGGCCACTGCCCGGGGCAGCGTTGGCCGAGGTGACGTCCCAGGTCTGCGCGAACGGCGTGATTTCTGAGAGGTAGTTGTAGAGCAACCAGTTGGCGTTCACCGACGACTTCATCGTGATGACGACCTTGGAGCCCGAAGGGGCACCAACAACTGACTTGATCTCGTCTGGAATACCAGCGTTCGGCACGTAACCTGCGTACACGTCGCCGCCCATGGTGTGGGAGTGCGCGATTGCGTAATACAGGTTCAAGAAGAACTCGATAGAACCAGCGTTGACGGTCTGGCCGTCAGCGAACTTCCAGCCCTTGAGGTTGATCGTGTAGACCGCGCTCGCGCCAGTGGAAGGCGTCAGCGATGCCAGTGAAAGGCTCGGAACCCACGCGGCGGAACCCGGGGCACCAAACCAGAACAGTGGGCGGTACATGAGCATCTGGAACTGGTTCATGTTGGTCACCGAGAAACCGTCACCTGGGCCCACGAAGGGCAAGATGAAGTTCGGGGCAGCCTGTGCGCCCTCGGCGATGGTGATGGTGCCGGTGAGTGCCTTAGGCGTCGAAGCCGCGCCACTCACGGCAGGAGCAACGAGTCCAATCGACAACGCGCTGGCTGCGACAGCCATCGTGATCGAGAGTCTCGCCTTATTGGGGAACTTCATAGGTTGCATTCCTTTCAGCAACGTCATACGTCGGCCACAATGTTTGTGACAAGCCCAAGAATAGCCTTTAAGCAGAACTTACGTTCTCGTGATACGGGCCATCTCTCGAAAGCATGATGGAAATCCCTGTTTCCATAGGGCTTTCATCGGTTCTGATTGGTGCTAGGAGTTCGCACAATCACTGCCTCGAGCCCTAGGCTAGAAACGATGCCAAACTCCGACTCCTCCCCCGTCCGTCCCTCTCGCGGCTCCTTTGGCCCCAACGCCTGGCTGGTCGACGACATGTACGACCGTTTTCTGGCCGATCCCAGCTCGGTTTCGGCCAGTTGGCGCGAGTTTTTCGCTGATTACCAGCGTTCGACGCTCCCCACGGTGCCCACGACGCACCTGAGCGCTCCGGCGCCCCAGGCCGCCGCGCTCGCGCCCGTTGTTGACGCCGATGCCACGCCGCTTCGCGGTGCCGCAGCGCGCATTGTGAGCAATATGAATGCTTCGTTGAGCGTTCCGACCGCAACGTCTGTTCGCACCGTGCCGGCGCGACTCCTCGAAATCAACCGCGCGGCTCTAAACGAAGCTCTGTCACGCACGACGGGTGCCAAGGTGTCCTTCACGCACCTAATCGCCTTTGCGGTGGTCAAGGGGCTCATGAAGATCCCCGCCATGAACGCCGCATTTGTGGAGGCCGTCGACGAGAAGGGCACCCCCGGTGTTCGCCGCAACGAGCGCGTGGGCCTCGGCCTCGCCGTGGACGTCGAGCGTCCCGACGGCACCCGCAATCTCGTCGTGCCCGTGATTCGCGATGCTGACACCATGAACTTCCGTGAGTTCTTGTTGGCCTACGAGACGCTCGTGCGCAAGGTGCACAGTGGCACCATGGGCGCTGACGACTTCGTTGGCGCCACCGTGAGCTTGACGAACCCGGGTACCCTTGGTACTGTTCAGTCGGTTCCTCGCCTTATGCCTGGTCAGGGTGCAATTATTGGCGTTGGTGCACTGGCCTGGCCGGCCGGCTTCGACGCCGCTGACCCTCGAGCACTCGCCGACATCGGCGTGGGCAAGGTGATGAACATCACCTCGACCTACGACCACCGCATTATTCAAGGAGCTGAGTCGGGCCTCTTCTTGAAGTACGTCGCCGAGTGCTTGAGCGGCGGTCACGGTTTCTACGACGACGTCTTCGCCGCGGTCGGCGCTCCCTACGAGCCCGCCCAGTGGTCTCGCGACAAGAACGTGCTCGCCACTGACGGTGACACCGAGCACATCTTGAAGCAGATCCGCGTCCAGGAGCTCATCAACATGTACCGCGTGCGCGGTCACCTCAACGCCAACCTCGACCCGCTCCGCGCCGAGGCACCGGCCCTGCACCCCGAGTTGGACCTCCAGACCTACGGCCTGTC
>Ga0208877_1000096_pt1 | contig 32163 bp, 24 predicted proteins | sample CryBogCBH29Jun09_FD_184624 | JGI IMG/M metagenome (GOLD analysis project Ga0208877, IMG submission 184624) | Freshwater microbial communities from Crystal Bog, Wisconsin, USA - CBH29Jun09 (SPAdes) | ecosystem: Environmental > Aquatic > Freshwater > Lake | place: Crystal Bog, Wisconsin, USA...
GCTTCTCCTTGGTCGGGTTGACGTCCATCTCTTCCGAGCGGGCGTTCTCACCGACGACCATGCCTTCGTAGACCTCGGTCTGGGGTCCGACGAAGAGGGTGCCACGGTCTTGGAGGCCGGTGAGGGCGAAGTTGGTGGTCACCCCACGGCGGTCGGCCACGAGCGATCCGTTGCGACGCAGGCGAATCTCACCCATCCACGGGGCGAACCCATCGAAGACGTGGTGCAAGATGCCGGTGCCACGGGTCTCGGTCATGAACTCGGTGCGGAATCCGACGAGGCCACGGGCGGGAACCTTGTAGTCGAGGCGAACCCATCCGGTGCCGTGGTTGACCATCTCCAGCATCGTGCCCTTGCGCAGCGCCAGCAACTGGGTGACGACCCCCATGTACTCCTCGGGCACGTCGACCGAGACGCGCTCGATGGGCTCGTGCTTGACGCCATCGATGTCTCGGGTGACGACCTGTGGCTTGCCCACGGTGAGCTCGAACCCTTCACGACGCATGGTCTCGACGAGAACGGCGAGCTGGAGCTCGCCACGACCCTGGACTTCCCAGGTGTCGGGACGCTCAGTCGGCAGCACCCGAATGGACACGTTGCCGATGAGCTCCTGGTCGAGCCGACCCCTCAAGAAACGTGCGGTGAGCTTGGTGCCGTCTTGGCCGGCGAGCGGGGAGGTGTTGATACCAATCGTCATGCCGAGCGAGGGCTCGTCCACGGTGATGGGGGGCAGGGGAACCGGGTTCTCCAAGTCTGCCAAGGTCTCACCAATGGTGATCTCGGGGAAGCCAGCAATGGCCACGATCTCACCAGGTCCAACCTCGGTGACGTCCACGCGCTCTAAGGCGTCGGTGACGAAGAGCTCGGTGACCTTGGCCCGCTCGATCGTGCCATCGAGGCGGCACCACGCCACGGTCTCACCCTTGCGCAGCGTGCCGTTGTGGACACGGCAGATGGCGAGACGGCCGACGTAGGCCGAGGCGTCCAAGTTGCACACGAGCGCTTGGAGGCCGTGACCTGGCTCGTACTCGGGAGCGGGGATGTGCTCCAAGATGGCGTCGAAGAGGGGGGTGAGGTCGGTGCCGACCACGCCCTCTTCGGTGGCGGCCCAGCCGTCACGGGCGCAGGCGTAGAGGATGGGGAAGTCGATTTGGTGCTCGTCGGCGTCTAAGTCCAAGAACAATTCTTCGACTTCGCTGACGACTTCGGCGATGCGAGCGTCGGGGCGGTCGACCTTGTTGATCACGAGAACCACGGGCAGGCGGGCCTGGAGGGCCTTGCGCAGCACGAAGCGAGTTTGGGGCAGTGGGCCTTCTGAGGCGTCGACGAGCAAGAGCACGCCGTCAACCATGGTGAGACCGCGCTCCACTTCGCCACCGAAGTCGGCGTGGCCGGGGGTGTCGATGACGTTGATCTTGGTGCCGTGGTAGGTGATCGCGGTGTTCTTGGCGAGAATGGTGATGCCCTTCTCTCGCTCCAAGTCCCCGGAGTCCATGACGCGGTCGGCGATGTCGGCGTTGGCGCGGAACGCCCCCGATTCCCACAGCATCTTGTCGACGAGCGTGGTCTTGCCGTGGTCGACGTGGGCAACGATGGCGATATTTCTGATTTCTTGGCGGCGTTCCATGACCCGGTAGAGGCTAGTGGCAGGAAGCGACGTGGGCGGACCGGGCCGCTAGGCGGCAACGGTGGCGGGCACTTCGGCCAGCGAACTGCGCCAGGTGGTGACCCGCTGGCGGATCCCTGCTGCAGCTCGACGGAGCACGATGTGGTCGACGGGGAGGACCACGGCCTGGCCCGCAGCAGGGTGCCATCCGACCATGACCGAGGGGGCCTGGCCGTCTCGGTCGGCGAGAGTGGCGGTGAGCGCTGCTGCGCCGAGGGTCAGCAGGTCCTCTGGCCGTGGCGTGCCCCCGAGCACGAGGAGACGAGCTGAGGACCCACGCTCATCGCTCCCGTGCACGATGACCTCGGCTCGACCCTTGAGCAGCAGCCCAGAAGGGCGGTGGACCACGGTGTCGTCGCTTCCCCCAATGGTCGGCAGCTCCGCCATGGCGCTCCACTCGAGCGCGCTCCACAGCTCGGTGGCGTACGACGAGGCGGAGGCGACTGCCATGGTTCGAATGGGCTTCGGCGCGCTGGCCAGCCAGGATCCGAGAGATCCGGAGCGCTCAGCACCACTCGTAGCTCGAGTAATTGCCTCAGCCACCACGGCCTCGCAGGCCTCGATCGGGTTCTTGGCTGCCCCGTGGACCAAGGTCCGGAGCGCAGCGAGGCCGAGGGTTCGCTTGGCGAGTCGCGGGTTCCACGAGAACGGGGTGGTCGTCGCGTCGAATCCCGCGCTCAACGTGAAGCCGTCGACCCGCAGGAGGTCAGGTCCAGTGGCACCGGTCTGGGCCAAGACGCCGAGGAGCCCCTGACGATCTCCAGCGCTCAGGGTGATGCTGGTTCGCTCGGCCAGCAGTGTTGCGGTGAGCTGCGCGGTGTGGATGCGGGTGGTGGTCATGGGGTGGGCACTCCTGCTGGTGCGGTGACGGCGGCGAGGGTTTGCTCCATGGCGGCCTTCAAGAGGGCCTCGGTGACGTACTCGGCGTGGAGCTCGCCGGTGGTGGTGGAGTAGGTGGCCACCCGGAACGGGGGGACGCCGCTGCGGGCGGTCTCCACCAAGGCGAGGAAGCGTGCCTCGTCACGGTGGAACGGCGAGAGCGGTGCCGTCTTGATGGACACCATGCACACCGACGCCGAGGATCGGTTGGGAATGCCGACCATGAGGTCGCACGTGCCCCGGAGGCGCACTCGACCCCCATCGAGGTCCACCGCCATCGACACGCCGGTTCGAGGCAGCCACATGGGGTTGAGCGATGGCCAGCGCTCGGCGAGGTGTCGTGCGTCGCTCGAGATGGCGTCACGCAGGTCCCGTCGAGCTGCCGGGGCGAGCGTGCGCAGGTACTCGAGGAGCGGTCGACGGCTGGGGTCGGCCTCGAGGACGGCCTTGGCGTCTTCCACCGGATCGGCCGAGGGGCCCGCGTGGACCTGGAGCTGGAAGATCGTGGAGGTGAAGACGTGGCGGATGAGCTCCACCGAGAGCTCGGAGCGCTCGCTCAGGTGGTAGCCACGGGCCACCGTTCCCCGGTCGAGCGTCACCGGTGCAGCGTCGCTCGTCCCGAGGAGTTCGCCGCATCGGTCCGAGAGCTCACCACGAACCCGAAGGGCGAAGGCGCCTTCCACACTGGGGCGACTACTGCGCCCACCACGGAGGGCGTCGAGCAGCGCAGCACCGGCGAGTGGCTGCCAGGGAGCACAGGTCTCGGTGGTTGGCGTTGGGTCGAGGAGCACCATGGACTGATCTTGACGGCAGGGTGTTGCACGCTCGTGGCCGGTAGCCTTCGGGGCGTGACCACTGCTGCGCTCTCTGCGGGATTCATCATCGGATTCTCGATCTTCCTCATCGCCACCATCGTGCTGCTGGTGCTGACGATCCGGTTCATCGTGGCTCGAGCCCGTGCCGACAAGGCGGCGTGGATGGCCGAACGAGGGGCTGAGCAGGGTGAACGTCACACCTGAGGGTGAAACTGGAGCGGTGACCAAGGCCGTCGGACACCAGTCGCTGTTCAGCGCCCCCTACGTCGCCGCCAACCCGGCGGTTGCCGACTTCCACCCGATCGTCGCCCAGTGGTTCGACCAGCGGTTCCCCTCCGGTCCCACACCACCCCAAGAGGCGGCGTGGCCAGCGATTCGCACCGGCGCCGACGTCCTCGTCGCCTCCCCGACGGGTTCAGGAAAGACCTTGACTGGCTTCATGGTGGCCATCGACGCGCTGTGGCAGTCCTTCGACCGGGGCACGTTCACCCCGTCGGTGCCGAAGGTCCTCTACGTCTCCCCCTTGAAGGCCCTCACCGCTGACGTCCGAGAGAACCTCCTCACGCCGTTAGCCGAGATCGAGGCGATCGCCGCGGCGGCTGGGGTGGCAGGTCCCACGCTCTCGGTGGGGATTCGCACCGGTGACTCCTCACCAGCCGAGCGAGCAGCGCTGGTGCGCAAACCCCCGGAGCTCCTCGTCACCACGCCCGAGTCGCTCTACCTCCTCTTGACGTCAGCCAAGGGTCGAGCGGCCTTGAGCGCGGTGGAGACCGTCATCGTCGACGAGATCCATACCTTGGCGAGGGACAAGCGTGGCGTCCACTTGGCGCTCACCCTGGAGCGCCTGAGCGCCTTGGTGGCCGGTCGTGGCATTCGGCTCCAGCGCATTGGGCTCTCCGCCACTCAGCGACCGCTCGACCTCGTCGGTCGGCTCCTGAGCGGCGTCGGTCCTGATCGAGCAGCGCCGGTCACCATCGACTGCGGCCACGCTCGGGCAGTTGCCGTCGAGGTCGTGCTCCCTGCCCTCGACCTCGAAGCGGTGAGCTCTGCGGCGCAGTTCGCCGATGTGCTCGACGACATGGCCGACGCGGTTCGAGCGCATCAGACGACGCTCATCTTCGTGAACACCCGCCGGATGGCGGAACGGGTGGCCCACCAACTCGCCGAGCGCCTCGGCGAAGACATCGATGCCGAGGACGGTCTCGTGGTCGCTGCCCACCACGGCAGCCTCTCGACGGCGCGCCGTCGGCTCGTCGAGGCACGGCTGCGTGCCGGCGACCTGAAGGCGCTCGTCGCCACCGCTTCGCTCGAACTCGGGATCGACGTCGGTCCCGTGGATCTCGTTTGCCAACTCGGATCGCCGCGAGGAATCGCCACGTTCCTCCAGCGCATCGGCCGAGCCAACCACCGTGTCGGTGGTACGCCGGCGGGTCGCATCTACCCGCTCACCCGGGATGAACTCGTGGAGTGCACGGCCCTCATGGCAGCCGTGCGGCACGGGGATCTCGACCTCCTCGCCCCACCACCCAAGGCCATGGACCTCGTCGTGCAGCAGATCGTGGCCGAGGTCGCCGCTCGAGAGGAGATCACCATTGCCGATCTCCGCTCCATCATCTGCCACGTCGCTCCGTTCGCCACCTTGAGCGACGACGAGTTCGACGAAGCCCTCGACCTCGCGGCTCGAGGGATTCTGACCGGCCGTGGACGCCGTGGCGCCCACCTCCACCTCGACCGCGTCAACGGCGTCGTGCGACCGGCCAAGGGGGCTCGCCTCACCGCGCTCTTGAACGGCGGCGCCATCCCAGAGACCGGTGACTACCGCGTGGTTCTGGAGCCCGACGGGGTGACCGTTGGCCAGCTCAACGAGGACTTCGCCATTGAGAGCGCACCAGGTGACGTCTTCCTCCTCGGTACCCACGCCTGGCGGGTCCACAAGGTCGAGACCTCGATCGTCCGGGTCACCGATGCCGGTGATGCCCCACCGACGGTCCCGTTCTGGATTGGGGAAGCGCCGGCCCGGACCGCGGAGCTCTCCTCCTGGGTGGGTGACCTCCGCACCCTGGCCGAGACCCACTGCCGCGAGGGTCGGGTCGCCGCCCTCCCGCAGGCCATTGCCGAATGGTCCGGCGTTGGAACCGGGGCGGCCAACCAAGTGGCGCAGTACCTGTCGACGGCCTGGCAGGAACTCGGTCCACTGCCGACCTCGACCCACCTCGTGGTGGAGCGGTTCTTCGACGAGGTGGAGGGGAGTCAACTCGTCGTCCACTCACCCTTCGGCGGTCGGGTGAACCGAGCGCTGGGCTTGGCGCTGCGGAAACGGTTCTGCGTGACCTTCGACTTCGAGCTCCAAGCTGCTGCCGATGACGACACCGTCGTCATCTCCCTCGGTCCGCACCACAGCTTCCCGCTGACCCAGGTCCCCCACATGGTCCGTAGCGACTCGGCCCGAGCGGTGCTCAGCCAAGCGGTGCTCACCCACCCGCTCCTGCTCGCTCGCTGGCGCTGGAATCTCAACCGATCCTTGGTGGTGGCCCGGACGCTCTCAGGTGGCCGGCGCCCCATCCACCTCCAACGGATGGAGGCTGAAGACCTCCTGGCTGCCACCTGGCCTTCGCTCGCAGCCTGCCAGGAGAACGCTCCGCCCGGGCCCATCGAGATCCCCGACCACCTCCTCGTCCGCCAGACGCTCGAGGACACCCTGCACGAGCCCATGGACATCGACGGCCTCATCGCCCTGCTCCAACGGATCGAATCGGGTGCGGTCACCGTGTCCTTCGTGGAGTCGGCGACCCCATCGGTCCTCGCCCATGGGATCTTGACCGGACGGCCCTACACCTTCTTAGACGACGCTCCCTTGGAGGAGCGTCGAACCCGTGCCGTGCCGCTCACGCGGGGCCTCCCCGAACTCGCCGACGGGGTACCAGGTGGCTCGGCGATCATGGAGCCTGCCGTCGTCGCCCAACTCGAATCCTTCGTCGCCGTGACGGTCCGGAGCCCAGACGAGCTCGCTGACCTCTTGGACGACCTCCTCTGCATCCGCCCCGTGCCCGAGTGGCAGGGGTCGATGGACGCCCTCGTCCGAACTGGCCGGGCCATCGTCGACGAGGACCGCTGGGTGGCGGTCCAACACGCAGACGGCGTGGCGGCCCTCGCCTTGGACGACGAAGCTGCGGCCGAGTGCCTCCGGGGTCACCTCGAGCACTGCGGACCGGTCGACCTCGCTGACCTCATCACCACCGGCGTGCTCGGTGCAGGACCACTTCGTGGGGCACCGCTGAGCGGCCCACGTGCAGCCACTGCGATCCGGCGGCTCGAAGGTCTCGGCCTCGCCATTGAACTCCCCGATGGACGCTGGTGCGCCCGACACCTCTTGGCTCGGATCCATCGGACGAGTCGAGGAGAACGCCGCCGCCGCATCGAAGCCGTGCCGGTCGCCACCTACGTCGAAGCCCTCTGCCAACTCCACCACGTCGGTGGCCGACGGCGACTCCACGGCCAAGCGGGCATCGTGGCCGTTATCGAACAGCTCCAAGGCTTGGAACTCCCGGCCGGTGACTGGGAGCGGCAGATCTTGAGCGCTCGGATCGCCGACTACCGCCCCGAGGACTTAGACGCCCTCTGCCTCGCTGGGGTCATCACCTGGGCCCGACTCACGCCACGGGCGAGCGCTCCCGACGAGCGTCGCCGGGCGGTGCAGCACCCGTCGGCAGCAACTCCGCTCACGCTGTGTCGCCGAGAGGACCTCCCGTGGCTCCTCGAGGCGGTGCGGGGAGGGAACCACCCCACCCCTCCGGTGGCCGGTGCCGCAGCGGACTGCTTCGAGGCGTTGACGGCCGCAGGGCCCACCTTCCGTGCTGATCTGGCTGCGCTGACCGGTCGCCTGCCGGCCGAGGTCGACGAAGGGCTCTGGGAACTCGTGGCCCGCGGCCTCGTCCACGCCGATGCCTTCGGCGCGGTGCGGAACTTGCTCGGTGGGACCCGTCGTGCCCCCGGGAGCGCTCGACACGGCGCCCGCAGTCGCCTCGGCCTCCACCGCTCCGGTCCGCTCGGGCCGATTGGCGAGGGTCGCTGGTCGATCATCACCCCGGCTGCTTCTGCCGATCGCGGCACGGTGGCGACCGAGCAGCTCGCCGAAGAAGTCGCGGCGCAGTTGCTGCTCCGCTGGGGAGTGGTGGCCTTCGAGCACCGCGCCCGGGAGTCGATCACCCTGCCGTGGCGAGAGGTCGTGCGGGCGCTGCGTCGACTCGAAGCCCGAGGCGTGGTCATCGGTGGACGGTTCGTGACCGGTCTCTCGGGTGAGCAGTACGCGTTGGCCGATTTCGCTACTGCGCTCACGACCGTCGATCGTCTGAGCGGCGAGGCGGTGACGGTGGCGGCGTCGGATCCGCTGAACATCACCGGACATCTCCTGCCCGGTCTGCGGATCCCCGCGGTCGTCAACCGAACGGTGACCGTGAGCAAGGGCGAGGTGAGCGACGCCGCTCGGGCCTAGCTCGGTGCGCAGTAGTCGTTCGGTCCGATGAACTGCACGGTGTTGTAGGTACCGTTCCACGGTGCCTTGTTGAACATCGAGATCTGTTTGAGGTAGGCGGCGTGGTCCGGCCACTCGCTCGGGCAGAAGTCGTTGAAGGAGATGTAGCCGTCGATGTTGGGGCCGCTGGCGAACTGGGTTGGGGGCGTCGGTGCGCTCGAGAGGACGACTTGGCCGCCCACCACCTTGGTGCTCACCGTCCAGGCCACCGCCAAGAACGCCGGGAGGGCGAGTCGGCTGATGCCGTAGGTCTGGTACTCGTACTGATCCGCGTAGACGCCGGGGTGGGTGCCGGGGTTCTCGAGGTGGAGCCCGTCAGCCCAGCCCTGCAAGATGGCCGCCCACTTGGCGGTCGACACGGTGCCGGGGGGACCGTCGAGGCCGGAGTGGTTGTCGGGGTAGCCCTCGGGGTCCAAGATCACGAAGTTGGGCTGGAGGTTGAGGCCGTGCTTGGGGTAGGTGGCGAGCACGTTGCCCACGTACTGTCCGGCGTCGAGCCCGGCTTGGTAGTAGGCGCCTGCGGGGTTGGCCGCAGCCGCGTCGCCGGGAAGGGCAGCGAATCCGGTGGTGGGGATCGTGGACCCAATCCAGGTAGCCACCGCCCCTTGGGTGTCACCACCAGCGTCGACGGCATCGCCGACGGCACGACAGGTGAGCACCGCGGTGCACGAGAGGCCGTTCAAGGTGAACGACGGGTTCGCCGCGGTCCCCGCTGGAGCGGCGACGGTCGTCGACGGTGCGGGGTTCCCGTTCAGGATCTGCACCGACATCGCCTGCTGGTTGCCGAGGTGGTCGGTGTAGCCGCCGACCGCTTGGCAGGTGGTCGTTGGACAGGAGATCGCGTTGAGCGAGGCCAGGGCGTTGGTGGCCGAACCCGTGGGAGCGGGGATGGCCACCGACGTGCCGACCCCAGTTGCTCCGAGGGTGGTGCTCATCGCCGCGGTGACGTTGCTCGCCCGGTTGAAGTGCCCAACGGCGGTGCACGACAGGCTGCTGCAGGCCACGGCGTTCAGCGTGGCCATGGGGTTGGCGGCGCTGCCTGCAGGGCTCGTGCCGTAGACCACGCTGGTGACGGCTGACCCTGCGAAGTAGGCCACCACGCTCCGGGTTCGACCCGCTTGGTCGACCGCTGATCCAACGCTCACGCACGACGTCGTGGAGGAGCAGGCGAGGCCCAGGAGGGACGTGCGGGGGTTGGTCGATGCGCCTTGCGGTGCAGGTACCGTCGATGGACTCGACGGCGTGGCTGCAGTCGCCGACGCCACCATGGCCTTGGTCCGACCGACGGTGTCGGTGTAGGAGCCAACCGCGAGGCACTGGTCGCTCACGCTGCAGGAGACCGCGTCCAGCTGGCCGTTGGGGTTCGACCCTGCGCCGCTCGGCACGCTGCCGAAGCGCGCCGTGGCGGTGGTGGTATCAATGGCGATCCACACCGGGAGGCGATGCCCTGCGCCATCGAGGGCTGATCCAACGGCGGTGCAGAGGGTGTTCGTCGCACAGCTGAGGGCGGTCACCACCATCGAGGGGTCCGAGGCGGCGCCGGCCGGTGGGGTGATCCACGCTGCGGATGCCACCTTGCCGAGGAGGCCACGGATGACCACTCCGCTCGTGCTCCCGGTCACGGTCGTGGCTTGACCGACGCTCGTGCAGCTGAGCGCGCAGGACGTCGCCGCCAGGTTCACGGTGAGCGGAGGGCCAGACACGGTCCAGAAGCTGAGCCACGTCGCTGGCTTCGTCGCAGCCGCAATCGCCTTCCCCGTGAGCAGGTCTTGACCGGAGTTGGCCACGCCGGTGTAGGGGGCGGAGGCTGCGCCGAGCGCCCCGGTGATCCCGATTACCGGCCAGCCATCCTCGATGGCCTTGGGCGTCTTGGCCAGTGGAATGGCGTAGACCCCGGTGCCGGCCGCAGCCACGTGCATCACCCCGGCGCTCAAGAGCACCACGGTCGTGCCGACGCTGCCCACGCTGAAGCCTCGTGTGGCGGGCGAGAACGACGCCGTCGCCCGGACCTCTTGCGCTCGCCAGGTGGGGAGGGGGGCGGTGAGCTGCGCATCGAAGACGACGAAGTTGGCGAAGGCGCTCTCGGCGATCACGTCGACGTGGCCGTTGGCCACCGCGACGAGTGGCGTGCCGACGACGCCAAGGCCGCCGGTGGCGGTCACGGTGAGATCGCTGATCGTCCACTGCGCAGCGGGCAGGTTGACCTTGCCGTTCATCGCGATCAGGTCGTGGTTGGCGGTCGCCGCGAAGATCCACGTGGTGCCGGCGACGTCCACCACCGACGGTGGAGCGATGACCGGCGTCGGGGTGGTGAAGATCCTTGCCGACCAGAACCGCTCGGTGGCGTTGTCGTCGGCGTACTCGACGACCGTGCCGTTGGCGCCGGTGGCCGCCACGTGGTGCTGACTCGAGGCGGGATCCCAGGTGGCCACGGGATCTGACGTGATCGTCACGGCTCCGGCGAGCGCGGTCAAGTCGATGGCCTTGAACCCTCCGGTAGGGGTGGCCACATCGGTCAGTTCAATCAGGTGACCCTGGGTGGTCCGCGTGAAGATCTCGGTGCCGGCAGCATCCTCGATCACCGAGGGAACGCCAATCGTGGCCGGTGCCCCACTCGATGCGGTGACGTCGAGGATCTGCCACGGGGATCGACCGACGACGGTGTTGGTCGCCATGGTGAGGTGACCGTCGGTGGTCCTCGTGAGCAGTACCGGTTCGCCGGCTTGGTCGAGCGTCAGGACTGGAGCAGTGGCCGAGGTGAGGCCGATGGTCTCGGTGAGATCGGTGGTCTGCCACCCGGCCTGAGATGGTGACCCCCCGGCCACGAGCAGCACGTGCCCAGCGGTGGTCATCCCGGTAACGAGGACTTGACCGCCGTTGTCCACGATGTCGGGTGGGGTGGCGAAGGTGGGGAGGCCGTTGGTGCTCGTGACGTCGGCCGATCCCCAGGTATCCGTGGCCCCAATCGTGGAGGTGAACCCCCACAGGTCTGGGCTCGTCGCGGGCGCTGGGGATGCCGTCGCTGCCAGTGCGGCGCGCATGGTGCTCGAGGGGAGGAGGACGGCGATGGCGAGGGCGACCACCACGACGATGCGCCATGCCACGGTCTGTGGTGGGCGCATGCGCGCGGGAGTCCTCACCCTCCTCACGATACCGATCGCACGGTTCGGCCGGCAGGCGTCAGATCGATGCCGTGCTGAGCGCGAGCTGCTGGTGGCCGTTCGCCGCCGCCCACGTCACCGCCGTCGTCGTCCCAGAACCGCTGGCGCTGAAGGTCGAGATGCCGGTGCCGAGCCCGAAGGCTGCCGAGAGGTCGTAGCCGTTCCACAGTCCTGGCTGGCCGTTGTTCGCGATGAGCTCGAGCCCGCCCGACGCGGTCTTGGCCAAGATCTCCGTTCGGGTTGAGGTGGTGACGATGGTGGGTGAAGTGAGTCCGGCGGGGAGGCCTGAGGAGGCGGTGAGGTTCACCGACGACCAGAGCCGGTAGGTCCCAATCGCCGCGACCGACAGCACGAGTTGGTTCTGCGATCCAGGAGTGGTCCCCGACACGATGGAGGCGACGTAGATCGCCTGGTTGTCGACGCCGATCCCGGTGGGGTTCCCCGTGAGGAGGGGGAGGCCGTTCAGCGAGGTGATGTCGCTGGTCGTGAAGACCACCACGTTCGGGGTGAAGCCGAAGCGGAGGTTGATCTCATCCAAGTGGTGATCGGTGCCGCGAACGGCGAACAGGAGCGCGCCGAGTGGGGCCTGGGTGCATACCGGTGGGCCAGCGGGGGCAATTCCGGTGATGGTGGCGAGCGACAAGTTCTTCACGAGGTCACCCGTTGGGGTCAGCGTCGTCAGGTACAGCTGCGAGGTCGTCGTGCGCGCCACGATGGCGGTCACGGTGGTCGGCCCCGACGTCATGGGTGCGATGCACGGGGCGCCGCTGCTCGTGGGCTCCTTGTCGAGCGTCGTCAGGTCCTTCGTCGTCCAATGTCCGTTGGTCAAGGTGGCGAGGACGAGGTGCCCGGTGGTCGTCACGTCGGCGACGACGGTGGAGGAGCCAACCGTCGTCGCGTTCAACGCCGGTGTGAGTTTCCCGGCTGCTTTCGGGAGTGTCGGGAATGCTGGCGAGGTCCGCAGGAGCGACGACGGGGTTCCAGAGAGCACGGCCAACTGGTTCGACTTGGTCAGTGCGACGATGGTCGACGCGGTGCCGCTCGGCGTGGTGAGGAGGTCGCCAGCACCCGTCGTGCTCGCCGCCACTGGGGCCTTCGCGGCCAGGTCGGTCACCTTCCACAGCGGGGTGGATGGCGTGAGGGCCGGGAGCGCAGCTTGGATCGTGGGCCAGGTCGTCACGTTCGAGGAGACCGTGATCTGCGACGCGGCAGTGGAGAGGCGGTTGAGGGCGTTGGCGATCGTGAACGTGAGGGTGGACCCTGGTTGAATCGCGGCGTAGCAGGTGAAGGTCACCACGTTGACGGTGGGCGAACCCGTGGACTGGCTCACGCCGGTGATCGACATCGGCACGGCAGCGCCGTTGTCCGTCGCGGTCACCGAGCCGTAGGAGGAGGGGACCGTGTCGCCAGGAGGCAGGGTCAGGCTCAGGGTGTCCCCGTTGTTGAGCTGCGTCGTGGTGGTCGCCGTCACCGTGACCGAGGTGGGGTTCCCAGCCTTGAGCGAGGTCAGCGAGGCCACCGGAGCACTGGCGCAGATCCCGGAGAAGAACCCAGCGGTTGGCGAACCGAGTCCACTGGCGAGGTCGTAGCCGGGCGTCGCTCGATACGACGGGATGCTGTTGTCGCTCGAGACGGCGTTCGTCCCGTAGGTGACGTCGCTGAAGTCGCTGGGCTGGTTCAGCGCTAACTGGTAGAGGGTCGGGTTGATGAGGCCGAGACCAGTCCCGGCGATGCCGCAGTTGGACTCGGCAACGGTCAGCATGCTGGCGAAGAGCGGAGCGGCGGCTGAGGTACCACCTGCGGTCTGCCATCCTCCGTCGTCGGCGAAGTAGATGAGTACGCCGCCGCCGGGATCACCGCTCATGGCCACATCGGGAACCATTCGGGTGGCCGCCGCATTCAGGGGATTCGTGGCCGGCAAGGTCTGCCACGCTGGTCGAGGCCACACCGTGGAGTAGCCCCCACCGGTCGCCCCGCCGCTCAGCGAGCCCGATGACCACACCATCTGCTTGAGGGGTGCGATCGACGAGAGGGACGTGGCGCCGACGCCGGTGACGTAGGGCTGTGATGCCGGGTCGTCAACCTGCGGGGTCGGGCCGACGTTGCTGCCGTCCCAGCAGTCGGCCGTCCCGTTGTCACCCGATGCCGCGACGATGGATTGCCCTTGGGCTGCCATCTGCTGGAGGTCCTGGGTCTCGCTGGCCAGTCCTGCTGGGTCTTGCCCGTTGATGGATTCACAGATACCCCACGAGGTCGAGATGACCATGGCCTTGTCGTCGTTGGCGATCTTGGCCAAGAGGTCGTTGGGGCCGTTGCCGTTGTTCGGGCCGTTGTAGATGAGGAAGTTGGCCTGGGGCGCCAAGCTCAGCATCTCCTCGACGTCCAAGGTCGGCTCGAATGCCGTGGAGGCGTCGTAGGCGCCAGCCCCACCGTCGACGTTGACGATCTTCACCGACGGGGTAATCCCGTAGCACCGCTCATACGCGGTGAGGTCGCTCGGTTGGTAGGCAGAGAGTTCGTACAGCCCGACGGTCACCCCAGCGCCGAAGGCGCCACGGCTGTACGCGGCGTTGAACCCGTAGGCCTGTGCGAGCTGTGCGGTGGTCCACCCACCGACGCTCGACTGGGCGCTCGAGGCTGCCGCACAGGTGGGGGCAGTTCCAATGACCCCTGCGCTGTGGGCGGTCCGGATGCCGGGCGTCCGAGGGCTGTGGGCGAGGCCAGATTCGGTCCACCGGGCCAAGGTGTTGAGGCCGCTGATTCCCGAGATCAACGGGCGGAGTGAGGCGGAGACGAGCGGTGCGCCGAGCGCCACGGTGCCGACGTGGCCGGCGCGGTCGCGGTAGCGGTTCACGGACACGGAGAAGAACCGCTCGACCGTGGTCCGAGGCGCGGCCACGGAGAGGAGCTGCTGGCGCTGGTGGAACGGCTGGACCGAGAATCCAGCAGCCCGGAGGGTCGCCACCAGCGGCGCCACGGAGGCCGGGGTTGCCCCGAACCGGGTGGCGTACTCGCCCGGTGCCAAGAAGTGGTGGTAGAGCGGGGATCCTGGTTGGCTGACCGCATTGGCGAAGGCAGCGAAGGCAGCGGGGTCTCTCGGTGCGAGTCCAATGGAGAGGGTCATCGGCGCCGTCGGTGCCGTCGGCGTGAGGAGCGTCGCTCCGAGGGGAGGGTGGGCGCTGCGGGCCACGACGGCCATGCGCGAGTGCAGCTGGGCTGCAGTCGCGGTACCGGTGGCTGCGGGCAGGCCGAGCAGCGCCACGCTCGCCGCCAAGAGCGCGCCTAGGTGCAACCGTCGTTTGGACATGATTCACCTCCCGCGATGACCCTAGGTCCAGAATGGTGACGCGTGCGAGTTTGGGTAACGATCCGCTCTCAGCCGGGCTTCAGCACATCGTCCCTGCTAGCGTCAATGGTGGGCGGAGCACCGACCACCAGTGCCTGGTGGACCTCAGGAGAAGAGGAACGTGCTCATCAGCAGACGACAGCGAGGGATGCGGCTCACGGCACTCTGCTGTGCGCTCGCCGCCGCTGCCGTGGTTCCCGCTGGTCCAGGCGCAGCGGCCACCTCCCATTCGACGAGCGTGGACGGTGTCGCGTTCACCATCGCTCCATCGGGGAATGCCGTCGAAGCTGATCTGACGGCGACCAGCGTCCTGCCAGCGATGACCACTCCGCCGACGCTGACGACCGTCGGTGGTCAGCTCTTCGCCGTGGCCGTGACCGAAGCGGGCTCGGTAGAGGCCTCCGAGAGTGGGACCTCCACGATTGCTCCGGTGGTGCCGCTCGCAACGTCGACGCCGCTCCCGCTGATCGCTGCCGTCTCTTCGGTGATCAGCCCAACGCCGGGTGTGCTGGTGATGGCGCTGCGGACGACCACCGGTGATGTGCTCACGGTGAGCTCGACCGCCGGGGTCGCCGGTCCGTGGCAGGTCACGGATCTCGCCGCAGTGCTCGGCAGCCACGTCGTCGCTGCCGGTCCCGTGGCGACCGTCAATCCCGGCGGTGCCGTCGAGCTCCTCGTGACGACGACCACCGGGCAACTCGTCCAGATGCTGGCCGATGGCTTCGGAGGCCACCGCTGGAACGCCTACAACCTGAGCGCCATCGCCTCGGTGCCGACCATCGTCGGCGTGCCGTCGGTTGCAGCGGCCTCGTCCGATGATGGCGTCGAGGTCATCGTGGCTCGCACGACCACGGGACGCCTCATCTCCGTCCTCGACGACAACCAAGGGTTCACGCTGTGGCGGTCAGCACCGATCCCCCTCCCCGCCGGGACGCTCCTCGGCGCCGACCCCTCGCTCGTCGCCACTGCAGCGGGCTACACCGTGGTCGCCCCCACCGCTTCCGGAGGCGTCGTTGCCATTTCGGCGTCCACCGCGTCCGGCCCGTGGGCACCCGTTGATTGGACGCCGCAGCTCACCGCTCGGAAGCAGAGCGTCTCGCTCGGTACTCCGGTGGCCTTGGTGGCCACGACGGCTGGAATCGCCGTCGGGCTTCGGGCCGCGTCTGGGGCGCTCGAGATCCTCACCGCGCCCGGTCCCGCCGCTGCCCCCACGCTCGTCGACGCGACCAACCAGCCCTACTCCGGCGAGCTCATCGGCAGTGCCCCAGCCCTCGCGGTCACCGTGTCGGGTCTGGTCGCCGTGGCCCTCGACGGCGGTCCGATTCCCCTCGTCCAACGCATCGTCGCGTTGGCCAAGAGTCAAGACCAATTCGGCGCTTCGGTGCAGGAGACGCCGCTCAACTCCAACTGCAACCCCTACACCGCGGCCTTCAAGCGTGGGTGGACGACGGGGTGCGCCAAGGGGACGGCAGCCGAAGAGTGGTGCTCGGACTTCGCCAATTGGGTGTGGATGAAGTCCGGTGCCGATATCTCGGGGATCACGGCGTACAGCTACACCTTCGTTGACCACGGGTCACGGCTCGGCACCTTCAAAGCTGGAGCGACGAACTCGCCCCACCCCGGAGATGCGGTGGTGTGGGGCTACGCCAGTAGTCACGTGGGCGACCACGTCGGCATCGTGGTGGGGGTGAAGGGCAACCTCATCGACGTCGTCAGCGGGAACTCCGGCCCGGCCACCCCTCAGGGCTACAACGTGGCGGTGTGGGACTCGGGGTACTTCAACCCTGCGACGTCCCACGACGCCGGCAGCGATTCGATCGTCGGGTACATCACGCCCACGCTCCCCGGTGCCAACGTGCCCCACGCAACGGTCACCACCCACCCCGGAACCGCCGCCCAGATTGCCCACCAAGACGGCGGGCGCTGATCAGGCCTGTCGGTAGCGGCGAGAGATGTCGGCGCACTCTTCGCACACCGATTCGGGGATGACGCCGAGCGCCATGAGCTTGGAGAAGATGGCGCAACCCAAGCAGTAGCCGAAGACCGACTCCAACGTGGCGGCGATGATGAGCGGCACGAGGATCCAGCGTGCCACGCTCCACGAGGCCAGCCACCAGGTGAGGACCGTGGCCACGGAGAACGCCAGGCCGATCGCCTGCGCGAAGCGCTTCGGCGGGCCAGCGGTCAAGGCGGGGCGGGTGAACCTCGGCGCCACGACTCTCGTGGCGAACTGCCCGAGGGGCGAGAGGGTGGGTCCAGTGAGCACCCGAGCCAGGAATCCGTAGGTCAGCAGGATCGCCCCGAGGGGTGCGTTGACGGCCAAGGTGACCAGAGCGATGAGGACCACCCCTCCGGCGACCGTGCGCGCTGCGTGCTCATCGACCGGATTGGGGAAGGAGAAGACCGTTGCCACGAGTTGAGCCTACCCTTGCGCTCCCCGGCGGACCCCTCAGGTCAGTGCAGGTCAGCGCAGGGCGAGGACGGCGGTGGTGGTCACGCCGATGAGGACGACGGTGGCGCGCAGCCAGCGAACGGGGAGGGTGAGCGCGAGGCGTGCACCGAGGATTCCCCCGAGGAAACTCCCCGGGATGAGGCAGCCCACGACCGCCCAATTCACGCTGCCGTGGAGCACGAAGATCGCCGCGGCCAAGGTGTTGATGAGGAGGGCGAGGACGGAGCGGACCCCAGAGGATTGGGCGAGGTCGAGCTCCAAGGTGAGCCCGAAGAGCGCGAGCAGCATGATGCCGACGCCGGCACCGAAGTAGCCGCCGTAGAGCGAGGCGAACAGGACGCCGAACCAGGCGACGGCCTCATGTCGGGCAGCGGTGTGACGTCGCTGGAGGTGGCGGGCGAGGAAGGGCTGTGCAGCGAACAGCACGGTGGCCAACGCGATGAGGACGACGATGAGGCTGGTGAAGACCGCGGTCGGGGTGACGAGGAGCGCGATGGCTCCCGTGGCACCGCCGATGAAGGCGGGAACCGCGAGGCGGGCGATCACCGACCGATTCGATCGGACCTGGCGCCGGTATCCCACGATGGCGGCGAGGTAGCCGGGGAGGATGCCGACGGTGGAGCTCACGTTGGCCGTGATGGGGGGAACGCCGAGCGCGAGCAGGGTGGGGAAGGAGAGCATGGTGCCGCCACCAGCCACCCCGTTGAAGAGTCCAGCACCCAGGCCAGCAGCGAAGATCGCGAGGCCAGCGAGCACGGTGAGGGGATGACTGCCGGCGAGGAGGGGGCTCGTCACGGAGCCATGGTACGGCGGTCGGTGTGGTGCGGCCGCACTAGGTTGTGCGAGAACGGAGTGAGGAGAGAGACACGATGGTTCGACTGACCTGCATGCTGCGCCGCAAGCCCGGAATGACCACTGAAGCCTTCTACGACCACTGGTTCAACGTGCACGGTCCACTGATCCGCTCCTCGGTCTCCGGCAGCTACGTGCTCCGCTACGAGCAGCACCCCCGCAGCGGTGCCCCCGAGGTCGACGACGGTGGCTTCGACGGCGTGACCATGCAGTGGTTCGCCTCCATGGCCGACTACGAGGCGTCCCTCATGGCCCCAGACTTCGGTGCCATCTGGGAGGACATCGAGTCCTTCCTCGACACCAGTCAGCTCCACTTCATCTTGACCGACGAGCCCACCGTCGTCATCGCGAAGGAAGGCAACTGATCTTGCCGTTCCACTCCTCGAAGGAGCGCGTCACCCACAACGGTCCGCCGGGAGAGTTGTGGCACATGACGTCGACGCGCGACGTCACCTTCGATCCCGCACTCGCCGAGGGGATCTCCGTGTGGTCCGCCGGTGGCCTCATCTGGCGCCGCAACGACGATGGGGTCATCGAAGTCGTCGTCTGCTACCGGCCCTACCGCGTCGACTGGTCCTTCCCGAAGGGGAAGTTGGAATCAGGGGAGTCGTTCGAGGACGCAGCCGTTCGAGAGGTGCACGAAGAGACCGGACTCGTGTGCTCGCGCGGCGCGTACGTCGGATTCGTCACCTACATCGACCGCAAGGATCGCCCCAAGGTCGTCGTCTACTGGCTGATGCAGGCCGTCGGCGGAGAGTTCGTGCCGAACGACGAGGTCTCCGAACTGCGCTGGGTCGAGGTGGAGACCGCCAAGGGGCTCGTGACCTACGACCGTGACCGCGATGTCATCGCCATGTTCGAAGCGATGGACGAAGTCCAGCCCCTCAGGTAGGAGCGTCGCCCAAGTAGCGACTGAGGAAGCGGCGGGTCGTCGCTTCGTGGGGATTGCCCAAGACCTGCTCTGGCGGTCCGCTCTCGACGATGCGTCCTCCTTCCAAGAACACCACGAGGTCGGCCACGTCGCGGGCGAAGGCGATCTCGTGCGTGGCGAGGATCATGGTCATGCCAGCGTTGGCCAGTTCTCGAACAGCGTCGAGCACCTCGCCGACGAGCTCAGGGTCGAGCGCCGAGGTGATCTCGTCGAGGAGGAGCAGCTTCGGGTCCATGGCCAGTGCCCGGATGATGGCCACGCGCTGCTGCTGCCCGCCAGACAGCCGGTCGGGGTAGTCGTTGGCCTTCTCGGCGAGGCCGAACTGGGTGAGCAGGGCGAGTGCAGTTGCCTCGGCGGTGGCCTTCGGCATCTTGAGCGCCCGACGAGGTCCCATGGTGATGTTGTCGAGGACGGTGCGGTGGGGGAAGAGGTTAAAGGACTGGAACACGATGCCGATGTGGCGGCGGACCAGCTCACCCCGGACCTCGTCGTCGCTCAGGTCTGTCCCGAACACCGAGATGGAGCCACCGTCGATGGCCTCGAGCTTGTTGCAGCACCGGAGCAGCGTGGACTTCCCCGAACCCGATGCCCCGATCAAGCAGACCACCTGCCCACGCGTCACCGAGAGGGTGACTCCGGACAGCACCTCTCGATCGCCGAAGCGCTTCACGACGTCGGACAGGGTCACGATGGTCTCGTTCATCGGCGTGCTCCTGCCAAGCGAGCCCGCTGGTCGCGGGCTTGGAGCGCGTCGGCCAAGCGGGTGAGCGGCACGCAGATGATGAGGAACAGCACCCCGGCGGCGACGTAGCAGGTGTCGTTGAAGAAGACGCCTTGGCTGATCTGGGCAGCTTTCAACACCTCGATGATGCCGGCGCCGATGCCGATGATGGCAGTGTCCTTCTGGAGCGAGACGAAGTCGTTGATGAGCGGCGCGACGACGATGCGGAGCGCCTGGGGAATGGTGACGTAGCGGTTGAGCTGGAAGGGGGTGAGGCCGATCGCCTGACCCGCCAGAGTCTGGGCGTAGGGAACCGACTGCACCCCCGCTCGGTAGACCTCGGAGACGTACGCGCCGTAGCAGAAGACGAGGCAGAACAGCCCGTACTGGAACCACGTCCGGTCAGAGATGAACGGCAGGTTGAGGCTCGGGAGTCCGAAGTACACCGCGTAGACCACGAGCACCAAGGGAACCCCACGGGCGAGGTCCACGTAGGCGGTGGCCACGAGGCGAGGCCCAGCGAGCAGCGGACTCGGCGAGTTGCGGAGCAGCGCAACTGGGAGCGCCCAGATGAGGACCAGCGGCTCGGCAGCGAGGCACATCTCGATGTTCTTGATGAACGCCTGCCACATGGGGTCGAGGTTCTTGGCCGAGCTCCCGAAGAAGGTGTCGGAGAAGATGGTCGGGTTGAGGAAGTAGTGCCCGAAGGTCTTCGCTCCGGGCGAGAAGATGAAGATCGCCGCCACGACGAGGACCAGCAGCGCGACGGAGGTCACCGAAGCGAGCCTCGGTGACCTCGTCGTTGCCCTCCAGAGCCATGAACGCCGCTTGGTCAGGACGAGCGCGGTCGACCCTGATGGTGCGTTGGGCTCCACGGCGAAATGCTCGGTTGAGGGGGCTTAGGGCTGAATCTGGGGGACCTTGTTGTAGATCCCGAGGTACTGCTTGGAGATCTTGGCCAAGGTGCCATTGGATTGGAGGGCGGCGATGGCGTCGTTCACGCAGCCGACGAGGGGGTTGCCCTTGGTGAACAGGGCGCCGAAGTGCTCGCCGACCGAGGGGAATTGGCCAACTTGGACGCTCGAGTTGTCCGGAAGCTCACCGCTGCCCTTGGAGACCGCGTACTGGCCGTCAGGGGTGTCGACCACGATGGCGTCCACCTGCTTGGCCACGAGGGCGTTGAAGGCATCGGTGAGGCTCGAGTAGACCTTGACCTGCTTGGTCGGCTGGATCTCGTTGTTGATGTAGTCGAGTCCGGTGGTGCCCACCATGTCGCCGTACTGGTAGGTCTTCAGCTGCGCCGGGCTGTGCTTGGTGACGATCGGGTTCTTCTTGAGGGCGATGATCGACTGGGTGACGTCGTAGTAGCTGTTGGAGAAGCTGACGGCAGCCGAGCGGTCTGGGGTCACCGAGATCTCGTTGAGGTCGAAGTCGAAGGCCTTCGATCCGGGCTGGTAGGAGTTGGAGAACGGCTCGTAGGCCCACTTCACCTTGGACGCGGAGAAGCCCATTTGGCTGGCGATGGCGTAGGCCACTGCGGACTCGTACCCCTTGCCGTTGCTGGGCTTGTTGTTGACGAACCAGGGCGTGTAGGCCGGGTTGTCGGTGGCCACGGTCAGGTGCCCGGCGCTGTGCAGCGACGAGGCGTTCGTCGTGGTGCAGGTGGCAGCTGCGGTTGGTGCGGTGTGGGCCACTGCAGCCGTCGCCACACCCGAGACGGTGGCGAGGGATGCGACGAGCGCTGAGCTCGCCGCGATGAGGTGCAACGTACGCATGATGGTCTCCCAGAGTTCCTGCGGCGAGCCGCTGGCTGATTCGCCGAGTTTACTTGGCCCACTCCGGTAGGGGTTCTCGCGGCGGGGAACTGGCTGGCACACTTGGACCATGCACGCTGTTGCGGTCGTTGGGCTCTCAATCTGGCATGGGGTCGTTGGCCGCGTGCTGCGTGAGTCGTTCTGGATGTTCTACGAGACCTTCTGGCCACTGGTGCTCGGATTCGGACTCTCTGGAGTGGTGCAGGCGTTCATCTCCCGTTCGGCGATGGAGCGATCTTTCGGGAGGTTGTCGCCGAAGTCCGTCAGCTTGGCCACGCTCATCGGCGCCATCTCCTCATCGTGTTCCTACGCCGCGAGCTCGATGGCGCATGCACTGTGGAGGCGAGGTGCCAACTTCGTCACGGCGCTCATCTTCATGGTGGCCTCGACCAATCTCGTGATCGAGTTGGGGATCGTGCTGGTCGTGCTCATGGGGTGGCAGTTCGCGCTCGGCGAGTTCCTCGGCGGCGTCATCATGATCGTCCTGCTCGCGCTGCTCGGCAGCGTGGTGCTCGTGGGAAGGTCCTCCCGACCCCGGGAGCAGGAGGTCACACCGACCCAGGTCGAGTCGCCCACCAGTCGGCCCTCGACGCTCAAGGGGTGGTCGGACGCTGCGAGCTTCACGGTCGCCGACCTCACGATGCTGCGGCGGGAGCTCGTCGCTGGATTCCTCATCGCTGGAGTCATGGCGGCAGCGGTCCCGAACTCCGTGTGGAACGTGGTCTTCCTGAAGGGTCACGGCATCTGGACCACCCTCGAGAACGCCATCGTTGGCCCGCTCGTCGCCGTGGTGAGCTTCGTGTGCTCCATTGGCAACGTCCCGCTCGCCGCGGCGCTGTGGCACGGAGGGATCTCCTTCGGTGGCGTCCTCGCCTTCTTGTTCGCCGACCTCATCACCTTCCCGCTGCTGCTCATCTACCGCCGCTACTACGGCGGACGTCAGGCGCTCCGGATCTTCGTCACCTTCTGGGCGACGATGACCCTCGCCGGCCTCATCACCGAAGGCGTCATCGCCGCCGTTGGCTGGACGCCCACGAATCGGTCCATCGGCGCCACGTCGATGGCGCACCACCTCACCGCCAATTCCACGGGGATCTTGAACGCCGTTGCCCTCGTGGTGCTCCTCGGAATCGTCATCCTCGCCCGGCAGCGGACCCGCCTCGGCGGCGGCGAAGGCTACGCCATCGACCCCGTGTGCGGGATGCAGGTGCAGGTGGCCCACGCGTCAGCGACGGCGATGCACCACGGTGTCACCTACTCCTTCTGCGCCGAGCGCTGCCGGGACCGATTCGTTGCCGATCCGGAGAAGTTCACGACCGGCGCATCAGGTGCGCCGATCGGCATGGGCGACCATGGCGCTCGGTTGCTCGTCGACCCGGTCTGCGGCATGTCGGTTGACCTCGCCGCGGCCACCGAGACCGCCGAGTGGGACGGGACGACCTTCGCGTTCTGCAACCCCGGCTGCAGGGAACGGTTCCTCGCTGGACCCGATGCTTACCTCGGCGCACTGACAGTCGGAGCGCCGACCGTGCCGACGTCCTCCATCGACCCGGTTTGCGGCATGACGGTCGACCTCGCTACCGCGGCAGCGACGCTGGTCTATGGGGGCACCACCTACGGTTTCTGCGCGCAAGGCTGCTGCGACCGCTTCGCCGCAGATCCTGATCGGTTCCTCCTCGGTGGGCCGGTCGGCATGGACCGAGCACCAACCTCGATTTCGCTGTCGAAGAAGCCCCGGCCGACGCCTTAGCCGAGCTCGGCGATTCCCCGGGCCACCCGAGCGACCACCTCGTCGACGACGCCGCTCATGGTGGCGTCCCCACCGAGGTCGAAGGTGCGGATGCCATCGGCAGCGGTCTTCAAGGTTGCGGTGCGGATGATCTTGGCGACATCGGCGTACGCGGCGTTGCCGGTGCGCACGACGGCGTGCTCGAGCACTGCGGCGCAGGCGAGCAGCATCGCCATGGGGTTGGCCACGTTCTTGCCCTCGAGGGACGGCGCGGTGCCGTGGGGTGCCTCGGCCATCGCCACGACGGGGTTCAACTGATCGTCCAACGCCATGAGGACGGACTCGGCACCAGCGATGGAACCGAAGAGCGCGAGCACGAGGTCAGAGAGGCAGTCGCCGTCACGGTTGAGCGAGGGAACGACGATGGCCTCTTTGAAGTCCTCGGTGACGAGGCCGGCGTAGGCGGCATCGATGAGGACGGGGCGGTAGGCCACGTCGGGGTGGCGAGCCGCGGCGTCGTCCATCTCCTCCTTGAGCATGCCTTCGTAGGTGGGCGACACGGTCCACTTCGGTCCGCCGTAGACGGAGCCCTTGATCATGGCTGCGGCCTGGAAGCTGTACTCGGCGACGGATCGACACACATCACGGGTGATGCGCTCGGTGCGCCACGCGGTCTCGGACCCGGCTCCAGTCTCACCGTCGCGACCTTCGAGGGCGCCGTAGGCGTCGCCGACGGCCATGCGGACGACCACGATGGGGTGGCTCGTGGTGATGACGGGCTTCACGCCAGGGATGCGACGGCCCGTGCGAACGATGACCGACCCGTCGATGCCCTCGCGGAGGATTCGGTTCGGCGAGCCAACGCTCCCTCGCTCGGGAGGGGTGATGGTCGCAGCCTTGAGGCCGAGGCCCGTCTCCTTCATGGCGGCAGCAGCATCGTGGACGACGCCGTTGTTCGAGCCAACGCGGGCATCGAGCGACAGGTCGTAGTGCTCGAAGGCGATGGGGAGCCCGAGGAGTCCGGGATCGAGGACCCGGAGCGCTTGGACGAGGAGTTCTTGGCCGGTCTGGTCGCCGTCGCAGACAACGATGGTTGCAGGTGAAGTCATGCCTCCATTGTCGCGTGGCGACTGGGCCCTTGAGACGCGAAGAACCCCCTGGCCAGAGGCCAGGGGGTTCTTCAGCGGTACTGCAGTTCGATGCTTAGGCCAGCCAGCTCGGGATTGCCGAGACCTTGTAGGTCTTCGAGCTGAGCGGGGTGCCGTTGGTGTCGTCGGTGACGTAGACCGTGCTGCCAGCCACCGGAGCAGTTCCAGCGGTCGACTTCACGGTGACCATCAAGCCACCCATGAGGCCCTGGTGGTTGGTGGACGAGTAGGCGAGCGGCGTCACTGCTGGGGTGACGAAGTTCTTGCCCTGGCTCTCCAGCGTGCTGATGGCGTTGGACTGGGTCACGTTCGAGCCCATGGCCTTGACCAGCTGCAGGAACGTCACGGCCCAACCAGCGCCGTACTGCATGTTGCCGGTGAGGGTGCTCGTCGACTTGAAGTTCGGGAAGTCCGTCTTGTCGGCGAGGATGCACTTGGCGATCCACTTGTTCCACACGTTGGTCTTGTCATCGGTGGCCGGGAGGAAGGTCAGCGACAGGGCGCCAACTTCCTTCGCGTTGTTCACGGTCTGCGGGTCAGAGCCGACACCGGAGATGATGAACTGCGGCTTGTAGTTGATCTTGCCAGCGTCGGTCAGGACCTTCTTGGTGGCCTGGGGGATCGTGTCGAGCACGAGGACCTTGACGTTGTCCGCCTTGAGGCTCGCCAGCATCGAGACGAACGGGTCACCGAAGATGATGTCGCTCACGTTGTAGCCGTAGGAGTCGGTGCCTCCCATGTTCGGGATGGCGAGGCCACCACGCTGGATACCGAGGAGGCCATTCTGGCCGAAGTCATCGTTCTGACCAATGAAGCCGACCTTCTGGCCAGCGAACTTGGTCTTGATGTAGTTGGCGAAGATCTTCCCCTCGACGAGGTAGTCGGTCTGCCAACCAAAGAGGCCGGGGTAGTTGCTGGCGTTGTCCCAGTCCTTGGAGCCGGAGTTCACGAAGAGCTGCGGCACACCATCGTTCTTGAGCAACGAGCGAACCGAGTCCTGGGTCGCGGTGCCGAGCGAGCCCACCGTGGCGAAGAGGCCACCGGAGGTGTTCAGCAGAGCGTTGGTCTGGTCGATAGTGGTGAGTCCGCCGTTCGAGCAACCGAATCCCTGGACGTCGTAGCAGTCGTCCTTGATGATGAAGTTGATCTTGCGACCATTCACGCCACCCTTGGAGTTGATGTACTTGAAGACAGCGTTGGCGGTCTTGGCCACGTCGGAGTAGCCGAGTGCAGCGATACCGGTCAACGGCACGGTTGCGCCGATGGTGATCTGGGTGCTGGTCACGCCATCGGAGCTCGATGCCCCGGCTGAGGTGAGGGCCGGCCCGGCGACGAGGCCGAGCGAGACCGCGACGGCCGCACCGGCGGTGAGGCCCCTACGGAGAGTGGAACGCATGGTGATCCTTTCATTGGAACTGATAGGCAAATGGTAGCGCCGGAAACTGAAAAGTCTCGACGCGAATCAGCCGTGGCTGAGAGATCTCGCGGAACGTCGAGCGGCGACGACTCTGAGGCGCGCCGTCACCTTCTTGGCGAGTCCAACGAGACCGGTTGGGGCAGCCAGCATCATCACGATCAAGATGACGCCGAAGATGATGCCCTTGGTGTTCGCCCCAACGTTGGAGTAGGGGTCGACGCCGAAGAGGGAGTTGATCTTGCCCACGAGCTGCCCGGAGTACGCCGACAGGAGGCCGGCGATGATGGCACCGCCGATCGACCCCATGCCACCGAGCACGAGCAGGGACAGCAGCTCAATCGACAGTGCGAGGCCGTAGGTCGACGGTGACGCCGACGCAGCGATGAGCGTGAGGAGCGACCCTGCGAGACCTGCGAAAGCAGCGGAGATGACGAAGGCCAGCACGCGGGTCTTGGCCAAATTCACGCCGACGAGCTCGGCGGCAACTTCGTCGTCTCGCACGAGGCGCATCGCCCGTCCGAGTCGACTCGACATGACGTTCGACGCGAAGAACAGGGCAATACCGGCCACGAGCACGGCGAGGGCGGATTGGTAGCGAGCGTTCGCAGCGATCAGGTTGTCGGAGTCGCCGACCAAGCTGGCGAACCAGTGGGGCGTGGTGAGTTCGTTCAGGTAGAGGCCACCCGATCCACCGGTCAAGGAACCGAACGACTGGATGAAGGGCTGCATGACGTAGGCGAAGGCTAGAGTCATGCCCGCGAGGTATGGACCACGGAGCCTGGTGGCAGGCAGGCCGATGATTACGCCGGAGATCGCCCCAGCGGCAGTGCCGGCCAGCAGGGAACCCACGATGAAGAAGTGGGCGTTGTGGGTACCGATGATCGCGGTCGTGAAGGCGCCGATGGCCATGAAGCCAGCGTTGCCGATGGAGACCTGACCCGAGCCCCCAGTGAGGATGGAGAGTCCCATGATGGCGATGGTGGCCCCGGCGGCGAGGACCAAGTAGTTGTCGGTTGACGGCGACAAGAGCCACGACGCGGCGACGAGCGTGAGGAGGGTGCCGACGATGCTGGCCGATGCACGGAACGTCGTTGGCGTCTGCGCCTTGAAGGTGGCGATCGGGTTCATACTCGTCGAGCCTTCGTGGTGGTGAACAGTCCTTGGGGGCGAATCATGAGGGCCACGACCAAGATCACGACTGGGGCGAAGGAGCTGAGCCCACTGGGCGCGTAGTCGAGGAGGAACTGCTGCGCCAAGCCGATGAGGAGCCCGGAGACGATGGCCCCAACGGGGCTCTCGAGCCCGCCGACTGCGGCGGCGATGAAGCCGAAGACGAAGAACCCATCCATCACCGATGGCGTCAGGAAGATCGAACTACTCGAGGTGATGATCACCGCAGCCACGACCCCAGCCGCGCTCGAGAGCATCCACCCGAAGGTGAGGAGACGGTTGACGCGCACACCGAGGAGGCGAGCGACTTCTGGCGCCAGCGCCGAGGCTCGGAGCTGGAGGCCGATCTTCGTGTACTGGAAGATCGCTCCGACACCGAGCATGACAGCCAGTGCAGCGCCGATCTGGAAGAGGGCGAAGGGCGAGAGGTCGATGGTGGTGTTGCCGTGCTGGAAGTAGTTCTGAGAGAACGGGCTCACGAGCACTCGAGGCGACGACGACCAAATTGCCGACGCGGCGCTCTCGAGCACGCCGAGGAAGCCGACCATCACGACGATGGAGTTGATCTCGGGTCGCTTGTAGAGCGGGCGGACGAGCACTCGTTCGGTCACCCCGCCCATGGCGAAGCCAGCGACGATGGCCAACGCGAAGGCCAACCAGAAGTTGAGACCGTGTTCGGTCATCGTCATGCCGAGGTAGGTGGCGAACATCGCCATTGCGCCCTGGGCGAAGTTGAGGATGGACGTGGCCCGCCAGACGATGACGAGGCTCAGCGCGATGAGTCCGTAGAGGACACCGTTGGTGGCTCCGAGGAAGATGTCGGACATGAAGTGCGACGTGAGGAAGTTCATTGCTCGACCAACCCCAGGTAGTACTGCCGCAACCGCTCGTCGGCAGCGACTTCTGCGGCAGTTGCCGACGCCGCAACGGTTCCCAGGTGGAGGACGACGGCGTCGTGGGCGATGCGGAGCGCGCTCTTGGCGTTCTGCTCGACGAGCACGACCGTGAGGTTCTGCGATGCGCACAGGTCCTTGATCGTGCCCATGAGCTCTTGGGTGACGAGCGGCGCCAAGCCGAGCGAAGGCTCGTCGAGGAGGAGCACCTTGGGTTGTGCGATGAGGGCTCGAGCCATTGCCAGCATCTGGCGCTCGCCACCGGAGAGGGTTGCGGCGTGCTGGTTGCGACGCTGGCCGAGGACGGGGAACTGCTCGTACTGCGCAGCGAGGCCGGTCTTCAGGTCGACGTTGGCTGCCATGGCACCGAGGCGGAGGTTCTCCTCCACGGTGAACTCGGCGATGACGCCACGACCTTCTGGGACGTGGCCGAGCCCGGCTCGGGCGATGTCTTCGGTCTTCATGCCCACCAGGGTGCGCTCACCCATGGTGATCGTTCCGGCCTTGGGGGTCACGAGGCCCGAAATGGTTCGCAGCAGCGTGGTCTTGCCCGCCCCGTTCGCACCGAGAATTGCGGTGATCTTGCCCGGAGCTGCATCGAAGGAGACGTCGTCCAACGCGCGGACTGCTCCGTAGGAGACGCTCAGGCCGTGGACGCTGATCATTCGTCAACTCCAAGGTAGGCGGCGAGGACTTCGGGATTCTGGCGAACCTCGTTGGGGGTGCCGGTGGCGATGACCTTGCCGAAGTTGAGGACGACGAGACGATCCACGAGCGGCATCACGAAGTCCATGTTGTGCTCGACGAGGAGCACCCCCATGACTTGGCGGAGCGAGGCGATGAGCGCAGCGAATTCTTCGAGCTCTCGCTCGTCGAGACCTGATGCGGGCTCATCGAGGAGGAGGAGCTTCGGGTCCGCCATGAGGGCCCGGGCGACGGCGACCTTCTTGGCGGTGCCGTAGGGAATGGCGCCAGGAAACTGATTGGCCACGTCGTCGACGCCGAGCCGCTCCAAGATGTCCATGGCCGCAGTCCGCAGTTCGCGCTCGGTCCGAGCACCACTCGGGAGGCCGAGGATCGAGGGGATGGCCCGGCCACCGGGGCGGTTCTGGCCACCGGCGATGACGTTCTCCAGGATGCTCAAGTGCGGGAACAGGCCCACGCCTTGGAGGGTGCGAGCTACTCCAGCACCAGCGAGTTGGTGGGGCTTGAGCGCACCCTTCCCGACGGCGGGGAAGCGGACCGTCCCACTCGTTGGGGCGACGAACCCGCAGGCAACGTTGAACGCCGTCGTCTTTCCGGCTCCGTTCGGGCCAATGAGGCCGACGATCTCTCCAGTGTTCACCTCGAAGGAGATCTCCGAGAGGGCGCGCAGGCCCCCGAACTCCACGGAGACAGCATCGAAGACGAGGCGAGGTTGGGCTTCGGTCACAGCACGGCAATCGTAGTAGGGAGCATGCGCCGTCTCGGACACGAGACGCTGGTGGTTCGTCGTACCGCCCGCGGCGCCGATTGCGTGAGGCACTCAGGCGATCGGGCGCGCCTCCACCCGGCGATTGCACGCCTTGGAACCCTCGGCGGCGAGGGCCAAACCTGTTGCGTCGTCGGGAGCCTCGACGAGCCAGAACCCACTGATGAACTCTTCGGTGTCGTGGAGTGGACCAGGAGTGACGATGCCGGCACCGCCGCGGTTGTCGAGCACCACCGAACGCGTTGGGCTGCTGATGCCGAGGGCGAGGATGAAGTGTCCGTCGGCGACGAGCCGATCGTTGAAGGCGTCGATCGCCTCGTGCTCGCCGTGATCCGCGCCACCGAATTCTCGATCGATGACCCCAATGAAGTAGCGCATCGACGCCTCCCGTCCACTGCGGCACACTCCGATGATGCCGTTCGCGCAGTGTAGCGATGCGAAATGGCGGCCCTGGCCCACTTCGCACCTTCTCAGGAAGGCGCTTGACGGTGCCGTTGCTCGGATCGATACTTTCTCCAAGAGCAATTGGAGGAATTCCCCTCCCGCTCGCCCCTTCGACCGCAACGACGCAGTCACGACGAGAGGGGTTCTCCCTATGCCCAAGCGAACGCAGGCGCTGGAGCGGAGGATGATCGAGGTCACCATGGCCACGATCGAGCGAGACGGCGAAGCTGCCGTTCGAGTCCGGGACATCTGTCGAGCCTGTGGCGCTCGTGAACCGGCCCTCTACCTCCGGTTCGGCAGTCGAGCCAACCTCATCGTCGCCGCCCAAGCGGAGCGGTACCGACAGGCCATCGCCTACATCGTCAAGACCTCGCTCGCGAACCTCGACACTGCGATTGGTCTCGGGGAACTCGGTGCGAGGGCAGCGGTCGACCTCGAGCGCCATCTGCGTCCGGACATGGTGCACCGATGGGCCTGCCTCAACGTCCTCGGGAGTGCCATCACGCGAAGCGATCTCGCGACCGCGGTCTCTGCCGTGAACAACGCCGCTGTTGAGCGACTCGCGGAAGGAATCGACCGAGCTCGAGCGAGCGGGGTGATCCGTCCCGTTGGGACTTCAAAGGCGCTCGCCGCCTTCTACCTCGGCGTGGTGATGAGTCGGTTCACCGTTGAGTTGGATGATTCGGTCGTCTCGCCATCGGAGTGGAACGACGTCTTCATCGCAGCGATCGTGGGCGTGCTCGCTGGTCCACCAGTCGCACCATCGGGAGACTGACTCAAAGGACTGCCCACTCCATCCGCTACCATGACCTCGTCTGTTCACGACGTCGCACACCTTCGGGAGTGCAACGGCTGGGGATATGGCCCGGAGAGGTGCGAGAGCGGCCGAATCGGACTCACTGCTAAAGGCCCTCTTGCCCTCGAACCGTGTGGAAAATCCTTAAAAATAAGGGTTTTCTGTAGCACGAGATGGAACCACTTCGGGCAAAATTGGAGAAATTGGCCAACGATTTGGCCAACGGAGAGCGGTCTTCACTGTCCCAATTTCGAAGTCCCGTACCGCACTCCGGACGGATTGAGACGAAGCTCGGAGGAAACTCTGGTCCAAGTGAGAGTCGCTCAACGTTGTCCACGCCCGAGGTGGTGATGACTGGGTGGCCATTGGGCATTTCGTCGACCTGGTGTGGAGGGCAGCCCGTCAACCTGACGAGGCACCTCGGCACCCGTCGCAGTCGGAGCGTGCAGAAGAATGCAGAGAGTGGGCCGATCGTGCCGGTTGGGAAGCGTTCACGGCGAGTCGACGGCGACGTCTGGTGAATCGGCTCAGCGCTCCTCGACGGCCGAGATTTCGTACGAGATCCAACTCCCGGTCCAGGCGTCCTGGATCGTTGATGGCCAGCCGATGGAAGGATCGGGAAGTTCAGCCAGCTGGTTCCGTCCAACGTGATCATCTCGATGATGGGGACGACCAGATCCGCCATGATGAAGAGCAACGAGCCGGATTCGAACACCAACTCGATTGCGGCATCATGCTCGAATTCTCGTGGGTTGGCTCCACCCTGGACTCTCGTCAAAGTAGCTCGGTGAACCTTGACGGATTGGATCTCCTCTCCCCGAAAGCGGTAATCGAAGCTTGCTTCGGCCGTCGTTGTCGTGAGCTCAGCAGGTTCATTGATCACCTCAAAATGGAGGTAGTCACCTTTCTCGCCGCAAACATCGGCCAGATCGAAGGTGAGGGACAGCGTCACGGTCCGAAGTTCCGTTGCGAGAAAGACCCGCTCGATGGCGCAATCGGGGTCAACGCCTGGCTTGTCAGAACCGAAGGCAACCATGGACTGCCCGATGAGTTCGCCCAACAGGACGTAATCAGCGCTCCTGAGGTTTCCGTCTTCTCGCATGGTGACCCCTCGGAAGGTAGTGAATCTCAGGTAGGACGCTCGGCGCGCCGTGTCGAGCAGTGGAGGCAACGCCGACCAAATCGGCAACTGATCTCGCAAATGGTCCAAACCACGCTGCAGAACGATCGGGACTCGTGAAGGTTGAACGTTCGATTGCTCTGGAGCCGGCTAGGCCGCTCGGAGTATTCAATGCAATTCTTCACACGCACCGAGGAGAGTCTGCCGAGTGCATGCGCGTTCGGTGATCCGGCACCGCCATTGCACAACCCTCCACGCCAGTAGTGGATGGACGCGGGCGGATGACGGTGTTCGTCGTGATCTTGAGCGCGACGAGGCGACCTGCTTCATTGACAGGGCTCGATCGGAACTGACCGGTTGCCCCAGGCACTTCCACTTCGTCCATCGTTCGTCCTCCTCGCTCAAGGGCGTGGCCCTCAAAGGCAAGCCACCAAGAACGCCTGGATTGGACATCTTCGAATCTGGTTGCGACCGCAAACCTCCGCTCAAGGGATTCGGACTTCGCACAACGACAGTGTGGTCGCCCGGCGCCAGGCCGCCAGCGACCCAAGTGTTGACGTGGTTCGAGCACTCAGCGAGAGGGTGGTCAAACTTTTCTATACGTAACTCAAGAGACCACGGTCCTGAAAGACGAACCATCCATCAGGAGGCGAAACTGGGACTGGAGTTGACGTCCCCTGAAGTGGTGGCATTTTGACGGTCCGCTGAAAGTACGGGCCACCGGAGTAGTTCTGACGTGTCCATCCAAAGGCACGAAAGGAAAACTCCGGTGACCCACCTAGATATTGACGCATCCGAACTGCTCGA
>Ga0208877_1000098_pt1 | contig 31673 bp, 24 predicted proteins | sample CryBogCBH29Jun09_FD_184624 | JGI IMG/M metagenome (GOLD analysis project Ga0208877, IMG submission 184624) | Freshwater microbial communities from Crystal Bog, Wisconsin, USA - CBH29Jun09 (SPAdes) | ecosystem: Environmental > Aquatic > Freshwater > Lake | place: Crystal Bog, Wisconsin, USA...
CCTCTACACCTGGGCTGAGGAGTCCGACTTCGCGACGCCGTTCGTGCAGAATCCCGCCGAGCGTAGTCACGTCATCGGCACGATTGACTTTGCACCCGAGATCGACGCGGCGCTCATCGCCAAGATTCTGCGGGCCAACGGCGTGCTGGACACCGAGCCCTACCGCAAGCTTGGGCGCAACCAGTTGCGCATCGCCATGTTCCCAGCGATTGACCCCGAGGACATCGCTGCGCTCTGCGGTTCAATTAACTACATTGTCGGGAATCTGTAAGCCCTGGAAGCCAGGGGCGGCTGAATTCCCTTCAGGTTGAATATTTGACCCTGGAAAGAATTCCTATTTTGGTTACGCCCCATGGCTGATGCTCTGGGTTGAGTGTCCTTTTTTTCATCCTCATCGAACGCATGCGAATAGGGGCTGAGGGTCATTCCAACATGACTCGTGCACGTCATCGACGAAGTGAACTGACTCGAATCTGTGCACACAATTCAAGTGAACTTGTTTCTGGCGCCCTAGATTCATCGCAGAGTCACCTCGACATCGGTAATGTCATTTCGTGCTTGTAGATGTAAATTTCGACGTTCGCAGTGACGCTAACGGGAAGGACCCGGATCAACACAGTCCAACACTGCGACGCTTCCACAAAGTTCTCTGGAGCAAGGAACTCCCCATTGGTGAGAGACTCGAACTCTTCGACGATCATCCTGGCGCCTACCTTTACGCCGAGGTGCAAGGTAGGCCATTTACGCTGTCTAGCGATGGGGTCATTCCGACATTCACCATGCGAAAGCGCCTTCAAGCAATGCTCAGCGCTCTTCCGCAAAATGAGCTCGAACAATTTCGAGACCTTTCATACAAGGTCGGTGCATTCATGATCTTCCCAAGCAATTGCCTGGATGGCCGAATGACGATCAATGGCGCCAAGGGATTCAATTCCCGTATCAGCGATCGCTTCGATTTGACGCTTGAGTGCATACGACGACACTTTTCGAATGATGTAAGCCCGCTAAGTGAAACCCTCGATCTCTATCGAGGATGGTTCGAACTATTTGTCGATTTCCGAGGATTCGTTGATTTTTTCTTACTCCAAGACTTCATAAAAGACGATTACCGAGTCGATTTTCATATGCCATTTGACGACTTCAAAACGATTGCTTCCCCACCCGATCTCCCAACATATTTGCTCTACAAAGCAAAGGTGGCGGCAAAGACCAACGCTCGCAGCCGAAGGATTGCTGCAATTTATGGTGCCTGAATTAACTGCCAGAGTTGGCCACATAGTCATGGTTCGACGCAGGAACGCCCCGATAGCTTCGAGAAAACCGTCCAAGGCTCCCGGACCTGTTCGCCGGTGACGTTAAAATTTGATCCAACTGAAGGCTGGGAATTATGAGTGACGGAGTTACCTATAAAAACATATGGCGATGGCAGGATATCTTCTACGACAAACCGACCACATGGGGGCCTCCAGGCGATCCATACGTATGGCAAGCACTTCTCGGCTTGATGGAATCTAAACCGATGCCCGAAGACCCTTCAGTGGCCGTAAGTCAACTGCAATTGGGCGTCGAGACTATTACTGGCTGGCGCCTCGACGCAAAGGGTCGTCCTTCCCCGGTAATGACTGAATTCGAGTTCGAACATGGCGGCATGTCGAATGTCCAATGTTCCCTCGATGCTTGGCAGATGCGACTCATGCCATTACTCGTTCGTCGGGTTCGCGCAATTTTCAAAAGGGTCCCTGAAAAACTAGCCAACGATCACGGCACATTCACAACTCGACTCATGCCTTTCGGTCTCGCAATCGTTGCCAAGCAAGAACTCTTACGTACAAGCCATTTCACTTCATACCAGCGCTCACAAGTCTTGGCGTCAATTTCTGATGACCTCCGAAAAGCAAGCGACATCATCATTGAAGACTTACGGCCAGCATTTGTCAGCTTCGCGGCCGGACGCTTCTCGGACGAACTGGGAGCCAAACTTGAACTTTCTCGTACCCCTTGGCACCGACAGCCCTCGTTTGATCCCGGGCGAAAGAATTTGATGTTCGAGCACCTCGATCCAATCAACCAGATTCGAAGTCGCTTATTTTCCTTGACGTCAGCAGAAGAAGTAATCGAACTCCTCTGGCGAGAACTTCGGGTGGCCTGGATTACGAAGGAAGAGAACGAGAGACTGACCCGAGGTGGATTTAGTCGCGCCAGGGAGAACCCAATGTATGCGTACGCAAAGTGTGGAATTCTGCTCGACGTTTCTTCCTAAAAGGGTGTCGCATCGTCAACGTGTTCGTCCCAGGAAGCTTTTAGACTGCCGCGACTCCCGGCAGTCTTTTTCCATAGTCCACAGGAGCATGTTGCGGTGAGAGTTCGCATAAATCGTGACCTTTTGGTGATTCCCGCACCTTCATGACAGAGAAAATTGTGCTCCAAGCCGTTCTGGTCATACCGAAGAATCTTGAGCGAAGACGAGAAATGGACTGAGGGGCCACCTTCATCCGCTTGTTCAGTCGTTATCGAGGTTTGCGGTCGAACTGTTTCAACCCGCTGACGTGGCGACCTTTCAGTGTTCACGAGATAGCCGACCTCACCTTGGTCGTCGACCACCATAAAGGCTTCGTAATCAATAATTATCGGCAAGCCGAACCGGAGCGGATGCGTCCAGTTGCAGCCATCCACAAAGTGGGTACTACAACTGAGGAAAAAATCACCGGCGTTGAACGGACCATTCTGATTTTGACGAAGCAGAACGTATCCATCACGACATTTTGGGCACTCCACTCGCTCATCCTCGCTAAAGCGGAGAGACAATGGTTTATTAAGGATAATTGTCCTCGTCCACTTGCAAAATCCCATAGCATTTCGATTGCAAGCGGCAAAGGCTGTAGATCCGCGAATGATTCCATTTCGCTGCTCTCGCAGCGCCGACGTCGTAACTCTGCCGAGCAATTCGTCAAGAACCTCCGACGTAGCACTACTTCCTTCATAATTACGCTAACTTCAGAGTTGAACAGTAACTCGACCAATGGAGTGGCCATGACATCCCAAATCGTCCTAATGAACCAGTTGTCGATGGCGATAGCGTCCGACACTCTCACGTCTCGCAACGAATCGTCGGGCGACACGAAGACGTACCCCAGCATGAGCAAAATCTTCGAACTGGGTGGCGCGCATCAAATTGCGGTAATGCACTGTGGCTGTACTGTTCTGGCGGGCGCTCATTGGCGCATGCTCGTCACCGAGTGGGCTCGCTCACTCAAGGCCCCCCTGCAGACCGTTGCTGCCTACGCCGAAAACTTTCTAGCGTGGCTACCAGAAACTGCGTCGCGAATGGGCATGACCGACGCTGACAGTATCAGCACGTACCTTTACACCCAGTTCCAAATTTTCCGTGACGCCAACGTTGACGATCTCGCGAAGTGTTTCGGCAAGAGGGGGCATCACCGCACCGCAGACTCGGACAAGAACTTCGTAGCCCTCCTCACGGAATTTCAAAATGCCGTCTGTACCGAAAACCCCTACGGCGATCTCACCGAAGAATCAGCTGCCGAATTATTGGTGTCCGCCAAAGTGGACTTGATTGAGGTGTTCCGGGCTGCTCTCGACCTCGACAAGAGTGACGAGCTTTCCGATGAGGTCCTAGTAGCCATTGCCTCGTTTGCGAAGGCCGCCCTCATTCGGTACGTGGACTCCTCTGAATCAGTTGACTTAACGTTCGTTGGATTTGGCTCAGAGGAGTTTTTGGGCCACGCATCTCGTCGGTTCCTTAACGGTGTTTACGGGGGCAAAGCCCGTGCCGGTGGCATGGACATTGGTAGCGACACTCCTGGCGACTACCCATATGCCATTACATTGGCCCAGTCACGGGCGACGGGACCGTTCCTGCACGGCATTGATTTCTCTATCAAGTCGCAAATCGCCAATGCCTTTTCAACAGTTATCGCCTCCAAGTTTAAGTCAGACGAAGAAGCAACCGACGCTGTAGTCAATGAAGCGATGGAAACACTCAGCACTTGGCTTCAGGAAGAGTTCTCCGACCCAATGTTCCGCACACTGGCTGCCCTTGGGCCAAGCGCCCTCGTTCGCTACGCCGACCTCTTGATTCGGATGGAATCACTTCGCTCAGCTACCCTTAAGAACGAGGCCACGGTTGGCGGCATTGTAGAAGCACTAAGCATTAATCGAACGTCGGGCATCGAATGGCACCACCGTATTGGCCACGACATCCAGCCCCTCGAAGAGTCCTCGCACATTCTGGCCTAAGACCGCTTGCCTTGATTTCAAACATTGATGCGCTAGAGCGTCAACGTTTCTAGAGATCGTTGAGGTGAATGACTTGAATTGTGCAGTGCGAAATCCCGAAGCGTCGCTTCGCGAATTCGTCGATCTCGCGCTGCAGACGATGACAGCGGGCCTCATCTTCCATCACTACCCTGACGCTCATTGTCGTGATCTCCGAGTTAATACTCCACACGTGAAGATCCAACACCTGCTGCACCTCGGGAAGCCCGGTGATGTATTCACTCAGCATTGAGAGGTTCACCCCGGCCGGTGCCTTTTCAAGAAGAATCCACCCGGTCTGCTTCAGTGACGCACGCCCATGGCGTAGTAGTGAGATGACGACAAACAGTGACGCCACCGCGTCGGCCCTGGTCCAACCAGTCCACCAAATGACAGCGCCACTGGCAATGGTAGCCAGGACGCCGTAGAGGTCAGTGAGGGCGTGTCGAAAGGCTCCGTCCAGACCCAAGCTTTTGTGCCCCTGGTGCTCGTGTTCATCGTGGTCGCTCGCACTTTCAAGGCACCAAACGACGAGTGCACTGATAGGCAAGCTCGCAAGTGCTGTGAACAGGACATCGGCCCCGCTCACGTGCTCGGGGTGAAGCAGGCGAATAATTGACCCGTATCCAAGAATGGCTGCCAACACAAAGAAGAGGAGACCATTCCATTCGGCGAATCGAACTTCGTAGCGCTTGAAACCGAAGGTGGCTCGTCCAGAAGCTGGTTGGTTCCGCTTGTGAAGAACGTAAATGGATCCGAATGAGACTGCGGCATCAATGCTCATATGGAACGCGTCAGAAACCAATGCCATCGAATTGGCCACAAAGATCCCCACTGCACCCATGACGACCATATAGATGAGTTGGAGTGCCCCAGCGAGCCACAATTTCGGACTGTTGGCGCTATCGGTCGCAATCAGGGCGTGGTGATGATGGGCGTGTTCATGGTGATGATCATCGTGAAACTCATGTTGATGACAATCTTCGCCGTGATATTCCATTTTCATTTCCCAACTTCGATGTAAATCGAAAGCGCATTCTCCGACTTGGAGAATCGATCTACTCTTTAGGGTCCAACTTTTCAAGCGCCTCTTTAAGAGGTCGCATTGATACGACCAATTCAGAGTCCTCAACTCGAATGGTTTCTGACATCGACTTGGCCAAAATTAGCGAGGTCTTTTTCACGAAAGCAAGCGAACTCAACTCCGGTTCTTTAGCCCGAGCTCGACGCACCTTGTCAATAACCTTTTGTGTCAGAACTTTTCCAATTTGGTTGCCCAACTCAAAGAACTCGTCTGCTATTTACTAAATATATAGCCCTCGCTTCCGCAAATATAACTCTACGGGCGGATTTCATAGGCTTAGGAAAGTTAATGAACTAGCTTTTCTGGCTTCAGAGATGCTACGTTCGCCTATCAATAGTTCTCAATCGGGGATCGGAAAATATGACAGCGCAAATTGTTCTTGGTAATGGCCACTCAATAGTGGTTGCATCGGACGGCGCATCAACTATGGGCGGACGGACCTATGGGTCTGCGGAAAAGATTGTACCGTTGCCCAACCCTCACCGTTTGGCAGTTCTGCACTCGGGTTCTGTCCAGCTACATGGTGTCTCCGTCCCAGCGCTGCTTGAGAATTGGGCCACTAGTCTCTCCCCGGAACCGCTTGAAAGCGTCAGAGCCTACAGCGACTCATTCCGCAAATATCTTCTCAAAGAAATACCAAATTTTTCGTCTGCTACATCGCAACTCATTGATTACATGGACGCAATGTATTTCGACTTAAAGAGGATTCACGATCGAATCACCTCGAAAGCTGCGTCGAACGAGCCGACACTTGAAGTGGTTGCGACCTCTTGGGACGAAGTGACCGGGGAAATGCTTAGTGGAAGCGCGCCCTACAACAATGATCCGTGGGTTGAGTCAACCTACCGGGTGTTGCGAGGAACAGGCCCAGAGAACACCCTGCTCACGGATGCCAAGGCGGGCAATGTTTATCGGAAGCTAAATGAATGGGAATGCTCTCTCGACGGGATAATTGCCCAGCTCTTTGGCAGTTTTCCTTCGTCGCCCGACATTGCACAAAAAGCTGAAATGTACATTAAGTCCCTCATGCTTTACTACTACCCCAATCCTTGGGATAACAATCACAATCTAAATTTCGTCGGCTATGGAAAGGACGAAGTTCTGCCCAGTTACCATAACTCTCGCATTTTCGGAATGGTTAGCAACAGGTTCTTCACCGTTGATGTCGAGGGATACATGGCTTATCGAGTTGGTGGGGGCCACTTTGTAATCAACACAATTGGCATGTCCGGGGACATCGACCGCTTCTTGCGCGACATGGGATTCAACATAACTGCCCCAAACGACTCTCTTAACGATGCCCTCAGCTACCTACTTGAGCACGAAAAGGATCTTCCTCTCAGCCAATTAAAGGAGCGCATTCTGGCCGAGTTCGATGAAGCTTTCACGGCGAAGAGGATAGAAAACTTTGGACGTATTCGCCTCACGCTCGCGAATTTGAATCCAATTAATTTGGCGCGCGTAGCTGAGGGACTAATTCGAATGCAGGCCCTTGCGATGGACGCAAGTGGAGACCTTCCAAGCGTTGGCAGCGGCGTTGTTGTTGGTGTCATCACTCGGGCCGACGGTTTTGTATGGCAAGAGCGGCTCAATTCCCACCTTCGGTAGCGACGACTCTTCAACCACCACTGGCGCCAAGGGGTTTGCTCGACATGCTGAGAGCGGAGCGGAAACCACTTGATTCTCATTCGTCTGTCTATCTTTGAGTAGCATTTGGTGAATCTCGGAAAGATAGGAATCGAGTGCGCACACCAGCCATGCGGAGAATTGCCTACAGTAAATTCTCGAAACAGTCTGCAACCTTCATCACCGTCAATGTAGCGAACGTTGTTCTCGGACTCATGATTTCCCAAATCTTTAGGCCTTCGCTCGCCCGCACCACTTTCATTGTCTGCACGGCCCTCTTTATCGCGGCAGTTTTCTATTTCTTTCTTCGGATCTTCCTCGACAACTGGAAGGTCCGCTACATCGCATTCGTTTCAGAGGGCACCCGAGGGGTGGCCTTCTACGAGAAATTTTTTGAGCAATTGGTTCGAGAAGCCCATGATCACAGTACTAACGGGCGTTTTCAATACGTCGTATTCCCTTGGATTGCAGACGAGGGAAAGGCGAAGGTGCAACTCCAGAGTCTCCGCAGAATCAATCACTCCGGAATGATTGCGGTGCCAACTGACGATATCGACATCAAATCAGACCTCGCCGAACACAAAGTCCCAGTTGTGCTTTTCGATGCAATACCTAATGAAGTAGCAATTCCACATGGTTTCTCTTGCGTTAGCGGCAGTGAGCGAGAGGGAGGAAGGGAAGCTGGTCGATCTGCCGTTGAATTCCTCCATCGGGTCTACTCGCCGCACGGTCCTGAACAACCCTGCATTTGGATATTGCACGGAAAAGATTTCGGATTCATGCCAATTCATCGAGCAAAATTCTTTGCCGAAGAAGTTAGGCGGTCATTCCCACAAGTAAAGATCCTTGGTTCGGAGAGACTATCTTTCAGTCGCGACAAAGCACGCGTTTATGTTTACGAACGATTCGAGGGCCTCGAGAATGTGAACGAGACGATGGATTCCATTCGAAAGAACGGCGAAGTCTCTCGGGTCCCCGACATCATTTTTGCTTTAAACGATGACATGGCACTCGGCGCAAGAGAAGCGTTGCGCCAGTTCGACGAAGAAGGTCGCCTCCTCCAACTTTGCGCGGAATATGGCCTCAGCTTTCCGGATAAAAGCAAGCGGCTTCCTCAAATTATTGGTTATGACGGAATAGATGAAATGAAAGATTTACTTAGATCAGAAAACGAACGATACCTTTTGGCCACTGTTGACGCAAAAGTTGAGAATCAGGCGAAGAATGCCTGGCACGCAATCGTGAGGCACCTCGAAGGAACCGAAGAGAAGATTCGACCAGTAACAATGGAATTGATAGAGAAGAACTGGTTCTATGAACCTGATGTCGAAATTTAGCCCTCGTTGAAAATCTGTAAGGCCTTTAGTATCTGAGAGTTGTTTTGAAGCGAGCGAATCGATCCCAAAATGGTTCGCTTAACTAAAGCTTGACTCTCGACAACGCTTCGGCGAATATCTCACGTGGGCGAGCTAGCGAAATGCGTATAAACGCTGGCATATCGGGACTTGATGCCTGAAATGAAATCCCTGAAGCGACTGCGACTCCATGAAGAAGGCAATGACGGCGAAACTCAATGCTCCCGATTCCAGTAGTTGGAATTGCAAGAGACGCAAAAGTGCCGCCTATCGGGTGGTGAGATACGAACTTAAAGCCCTCTCTTTTTAGCTCTGAAAAATTAATGTTTGATTCCAGATGGAGAGTCGTAATGAGTTTTTTCGCAGCGGGATGCGACAGAAACTGTGAGAAAAATGAGACGTCCCGAGGAGATGCCGAGACTTGAATTGTTTCTAACGACTTCCTCACCGAGTCGAAAATCTCTTCGTTGGAAGCAAAAAGTAGTCCGAGTTTGTCGCCGTTGAGATTAAATGTCTTTCCGGTGTCCCAGACTGCAATCCAAGGACATGGAAAATCGGAGCTATGAAGAATCAGATCTATCTGCTCCGACTCGTGTATTCCAGCCAATGCAAAGCAGTGATCTACCAAAAGCAATCCAGAGTGTGAAGAGATAGACTGACCAAGCTCCAGCAATGAGTTCGAATTCAATATCTCACCTAATGGGTTGCTTGGCGAATCAACAATCAAAACTGGCATCCGTTTTGATTCAGAATCTTGCATCCTGCCAAGAGCCATCTCGATTTCAACAGTTAGATTAAAAGCCTCCGGCTCGTTTAACCTATTCAGAACGCAATAGTCTGCTCCAAGCTCATCGAGCATGGAGCGATAAATATCAATACAGGGCTCGACCAGAATAAACACTGGTCGGCGGTTCGATCGGTTTGCATGCCTCTGTGCTGCGATAATTGCCCGTTGAATTGCGATAGAACCACTGAAAGTAACCTCCATCCGTTGGGCTAGGTCGACAGGAGCCCGCAATAATTGGCAAACCGACTCCAACAAGAGCAGGTGGTTGTCAGATTCACCGCGCCAACTCAGGCGAGATCGCGTACCACCAGGCAATGACTGTCGCGACCAAATCGCCAAATGTTCTTCCATTTCGTCCGTAAGAGGAAATGATGGGTAGCCAATTGATAAGTCGTAGACGGCAGACTTCAAGCTCTCCCGCTGTTCGGATGTGAGGATATTTAAAACCACAACATTCGCTCTCTCACCGAAGGTGTCGGGGGCCCTTCGTTTTCCTCATTATGAATTCATTTTGACCTGGCAGGTTGAAGTTCGCGAGAAGACCGACCTGTACGTAGCCAAGCCTCTCGTAGAGTCTCTTGGCATCCGCGTTGATGTCAGAGACTAGCAGATAGTAATTAATGGCATCGGGATAAAGCACTTCCTCAAAGAACTTCATAAAGGCAGTGCCAATCCCCTGACCACGGTATTCATCAGCAATGCAGATGTACTCCACCATGGGTTCCTCGGCGAAGCCTCCCGGCAGCACGGCCATGAAGCCAACGAGCTGCCCTTCTGTCTCGTGGACAAATACTCGAATATTCTGTTCCGGCTGGAGCGTTTCGATACATTCCTCCAAGGAAAAGTACAAAACGTTCCAGGGCGAGGACGCCATCATTAACTGCGCGCATCGCTCTATGTTTTCGGGAGTTGACGACTCTATAGGATAAAACGCTGGCAAATCAGTTGTCCTTCCTGGACTCTCAACGCGACGAAATAACAATATAGGGAGGCTCACCGGGGGGCGGAGGATTGAGAAGGAGCGGTTTCAAAATTGGACTGATGCAAACGTCGGGGGAAATCAACGTGCTTTCTTTGCCGCTCACGAGATGGTGTTGGGGGCGTGTCTTTGTTTCTTGTTGACTCGAGCTTGCTTCTTCCGCTTGAGCGCAGTCAACATCTAAATCCTCTGGTGCTGTGCTCAACGATTTATTTCTTAAGCGATTCATCCACCCAATAGAAGACTGTCCATTTAAAACTCGTCGAAAGAAACTTAATGATCGAAGTTCTTCCATAACGCGGAGAGCCTTTTCTGCCTGTTCCTCTTGCTTTACGTCAACAGTACCTATCAACCATTCATTGCCATCCAATACTTCTCTCTCAAAATCTCTTGACCTGTCGTAACCGATCACTCGAGGACCCATAGTGTTGAATGCTTCGTATTTGAAGATGCTCGGCGAATCAACATTGTTATATTCATTAGTAATTTTTCTGATTCCGTCAAAAAGACGTGATCGGGAATGGCGCTGATTCGAACCTTCGGTTTCATAAATCCCGAAGTCGCCATTACCAAACATTTCTTGCAACGTTTGCGAAGCCCCCAAAGCAATGTCGTCGTTTGCGCAGAAGATGAGGTCGAATTGGCTGAGCCACGGATAATCCTTCTCCCCACCGTTCATCCGGAGGACCTCTTTGGCCTTTATTTGGTTGTAGTGGGTCCCGCCGAACGATACAAATTTCACCCGATACCCACTTGCAGACAAACGTTTGTGCAAAATATCTCTAAATTGCCAAATACGTCTCTGGTCCCACATGAAGTCTCCGGGAATCATCTCATCAGTCACAACGGTCTCGTGTGCTTCAAGAATGAGCACATAAAACTCCTCGTTTTCACCTGGCGATAGAACTTTCGTCAAATAATCGAAGGCTAAACGCGCTGCCTTCTTCCCTCCAACGTCCTCATCGGAACCAATAAAGTCGAGAAAGGGATACTCGCGTGATGCGTTATTCCTGTCCATATTCATGTCAAGCAGCACGAGGTTCCCGTCAAATACCCTGTGGTATCTCAGAAGAAGCTCTTTCGTGTCGTCCTTGTTGGCATCGTTAACTATCACGAACATCCCGTCAAAAACTTTTTGTCCTAGTCGCTTTAGAGATTCCAACCGCTGAAGTGCGCGTCCCTTGCCTTCGGTGCCCACACCGACGAAAGAAAATTCCGCCGTGATATAGACAGTCTCCTGTCGGTCAGCGCTTCTCCCTTTTTCACTCAGATTGAAGACCCAACCTAAATAGAAAGATTCGTCACCCGACGATGGCATTTGAATGAGGTAATTTGCAATTTCATCACGCTTTAGCTCTGCCTTCGTTGCAAGCCGATTTTGAAACCAAATTGCCCACAAGTAGAAGAGTGCAACTAGTGAGGACACTGCTGCTAGAAACCAACCAATCAAATTCCAATTGCGGTTATGGAACCACGTTGCAACTTCGGTAACGAGTGCAACCACTGCCGATGCTGCAATCAAAATATTCCACGATTGCGTTTGCATCAGCCTTGCGGCAGAAATCTTTCGAATTGACGATCTATTGGCCATCGGACTTCACTCTTTCAATCTCGTGCAATGCCCTCACCGTTGAACCATAGCCAATTGTCCAACCATGTGCGCCGTGTCCAAAATTGTCAAGGATCGTCTTCTTACCGACATGGCGGATTCCACTCACTGGCCCCTTTACTCTAAAAGGCCGGATGCCGGTATTTACTCGCCAGACCGACTCTAGGGGAACGGGATCCGCATTGAAACCCATATGACGAGCCAGGACTGGGTAGTTTTCGGTGGCGAATTTCTTGGTCAAGCGCCACTCGACAGAGGTGGGCAGAGTCTGCAAGGACTCCACTCGCTCTCGCGTTTCATCGCGCCACGTGTAGGAGTCGTCCTGGAGAAAATAGGACCCCAGATAGTAACCCCGACGATGGCGAAACACGGCGTGGTGACCGCTCGCAACACCGAAGTACGGGGGCTCATTATCTTGGCGGATGAAGTGAGATTGCCCGCGAATTGGGTACATCTCGGGTCCAATTTCGGGAAACAGGAATCGAGAGAATATCCCGAGGCAATTCACCATGACCTCTTCGGGCAAACGTTCGATATCGCTCACTGAATCAAAATGCTTCGCTTCGAATGTCACCCCACGATCCCGTAGGAGGTGTTCGAAGAAGGGAAGGAAGACTTGAGTATCCACCATGTCGGCGGCAAAGTTGACCGCAAACGTCACGTCGTCGAACTCATCTGTTTCATTTTCAACTCGCACCGAGGTGCCAATTTGCAGAATTTCGACCTTCGTAAAGTTCAGCTGCTCCAGTCGAGACGCCGGGAAACCCTTCTCGAGGACCGGCACGCCGTCCTGATCGACGTAGCCGAACTCGTAGCTAGGAATGACCGACATGAATGCACCGTGCTCATTCAACTTCTGGAATTCACTCAGCGTCGAGCGATACCACCCAAGCGATTCATTGAAGAGGGCGGGGTCTTCTTCAAGACTCCACGGGAACAGTGGCGTCACCACGGCAACGGCTGACGAACTAGTTGTCGCGGTAACGGGCGAGTCCGTGTACACGACGACCTCATAGCCTCGATTCGTCAACTCGTAGGCGGTCCATAGGCCGATAATCCCGGCGCCAAGTACGGCAATCCTCACAACGACTCCAGTCCTAAGGCATATCTCTCGTTGAGCGACTTAATGACCTGTCGAGACTGGTCGATGCAGTCAGCAAGTCGCACCTCTTCAAGGGCGAAGCCCAGAATTCGCCGCTGCGCGTCGGCGGCCTTTTCGGTCGGTCGGGCAATGCCCGGCCCCACCTCGGCGGTGCCATCGAATACTTGGGCCTGCTCATTGGTCGCCACGGCGCGCGATTCGTCGACCCCGGCCGGAAGCCGTAGCGCGACTTGACGATTCTCATCGAGGTGGACGGGATATCCCCCCGGGAGCCCCAACGCCCCCGGACTGTGATGAAGACCGGGTCGATTGGCCATGAGACCGGCGAGCAGCGTCGACGCTGAGCCCACGGTAACCGCTTGCCCCTCGACCCCGCGGGTACGTTGTGCTCTCTTGCGCAGAATTCGAAAGGGCTCCGCCGACGGTCCTTCGATGAAGATGCGCCGGTCAGGGGTCGCTACTTCGAGAAGGTAGGGGGCGGGCGTTTCGTCATCAGTCGATGGCGCATTTAAGCTCGTGGCGTGATGCCCCACGCATCGAACCTCGACCGCGGCGGGGTCAACCCCCCACTCCTCGGCATACGACAACCGAAGTCCGGGCACGACGTTGCTGATGTTACCGATGCCCAGCACGGGCGCCCCTTTTTGCCCGCGTAGGAATGCATTGGTCAAATCGGGGTAACAGCCATTGACGTGGACCGGCGATGCGTTGCTGGTCGCGAGAGCCATCGTTAAGAGGTACGGCAGAACAGTGTCGACCGCAGCCCACATCCCCGCCCCCGCCTCGTCCGCCAATGACGACAGATCACCAGGCAACTCACCAATTCGCCACCAGGGAAAGGGCGTCGTCGCGTTGAACACAATGCCGGGGTTGACATCATTGATGATGTCGGTCATTCCCGGCACATCGCGAAGATTCAGCTGATGAAACTTAACCGTTGGATAAAGCGTCCACTGAGACCAGACGTACCGCGACAGGTTAAGTCGCTGCAATGCTCGCTCACTCGTGCGAGCGACCACGTGAAAGTCCCACTCGGGAAAACGTGGCACCAGTTGGTCGATGACGGCCGCACCTAAGCGGCCGTAACCCACAACAAGTAGCGCCGGCATGATCCAGTGAAATTATTCGGTAAACGTGTTCGTTGGCGAACCGGTTATGAAGTTAAGGACGTTTGACACCCACGTCTCGCGTAGCGTGTCCATTGATTCGTCCGAATTCCACGCGTTGCCCGGGGGGAAGTGCACCTGCTCCAATGAGCCCAGTGGACCAGCGAGAGAGTCTGGGTTTCGGTCGAGAGAATACGCCGCAATTCGACCCGACGAAAGTGCCACCGCCATTGCCTCTTCATCAACCAACGCCCGGTTGGCCAAATTGACCACGATGACACCATCGGCCTTGGCCAGCGCCTCGGCGTCAACAATTCCCGTATTGGCGTCAGGTCCAGTCTTCACGGTCTTAAGGGCGATCACGACCACATCGGCACGGTCAAAGACTTCGCCAACACTCACGAGTTCCACACCTTCGCGCGGGGAGCGATTCCAGCCGATGACGTTCATGTTGAACCCTCGCGCTAGTTCAGCGACCTTCGATCCAATGCTGCCCAAGCCAATGACCCCAATGGTGCGACCGTTCAAGTTAAGGCCCTTGCGACCGGTGACTTCACGTCCCTTGATTTCATCGACGTAGGCGAGGTGGCGCTGACGGGAGTGCAACAGGATCTCGGCCATGACGGACTCGGCAACACTCTGTGTTGAGTAGTGAGGAATATTCATTAGCACGAGACCCTTGGCCAGGGCAGCTGAGGGCGAAGACCAGTCGATACCCGTCATGTCAAACGAAACAGCCTTGAGAGTGGCCAACTCCTCGCGCTGCCAGAAATCAGCCGAGAGCTCTCCACAACCATTTACGACTACGTCGAAGTTCAACATCAGGACATCTGCACCGGCAGTCAGACCGGCTAAAGAGTCTTCCGTGACCTTGTCTACCTCGACGTACTTCACCTCAGTCTGCGCACTCAAGCGGTTAAGGTCTGCATCGAAAATCATTCCGGGAATGGTGACAACGACAGTCTTCATAGTTCCTCGCATTTTGCCTAATTCACCCAATTGTAGGCTATCGTGCACCAAGTACGTATCAAAAGAATCGAAAACTTGTGGTCAACCAACCTTCCTTTGTGCTCCTCGACTTCGATGGAACATTGGTTAACTCCGAAGCGCTCATTCGTAGCGCAGAAGTTTCTCTTCTGCAGCACTTTCTCCCGTCCGCACAGATCGATGAACTCCTCTCCACGAGTACGCACCTGTCGCTGACAGATTTTTGCCAACGACTCACCGAAGTGTCGGGCATCACTCGAGCATGGGAGAGCGATCTTCGCCGCAGCTACGACGAAATCATGAGCCGAGAACTGATACCCCATGACGGCGTAACCGAATTCGTGACTGCCTTACAAGGACGTCGCTGCATTGTGACGAACTCGTCACGAGATGACCTCATCCAGAAACTTAGTTGGGCTGGCTTACCCCCAGAATGGGCGGTCCCATCCATCACCCGCGACGACGTACGTCACACGAAGCCCAGTCCCGAGCCCTATACCGCCGCTCTCCACCTAGTCGGTGCAGCGCCCGGGGACGTCTTAGCAATCGAGGACTCCACCCCCGGCATCCGAGCCGCCCAAGCCGCCGGCGTTACGGTCGTCGGTTTCTCCGGTGGTCTTGAAAATGAAAATGAACTCAGTGCTACCGGCGTCCGCGTCTTTGCCGACTGGCGAGCGCTCTTTGCCGAGTTCTTGGCTTAAGAGCCGCAAGCTCTACCGACCACAACAGCTGCAACGTGAGTCTGTTCTCAGTGTCCTATTTCATTGGCAAGAGGTCTTGAGAGACTGGAGACGGAGAGCATTGCTCCACTTTCCATTCGTGATTGAGTCGTCTCCGAACGGCGGCTAGAGCGATTAATCAGTCGTGAAGTAGAACTGTCGCGCGATAGCGCCACTGGCGGAAGTGACTGAGGTTCGCGGTGTGAATCGTCAGTGGGTCGCCCCCAACTGGTGATTCAGGTTGGACTGCAGGTTCTCTAGGAATCCCCCGTCATCGGCCGAGCCATCTGTTGTAGGTGCATATTTACGAGCGACGTTTAGATACGAAGTAACATGGGTTTGCGCAATGATTCGCGACTCATCGTCACCAATTGCTGCCAGTCGACGAATGAGATCCGAAAGTTCGGTCTGGACCGGAAGGGATTTCGGCGGAATTACTACCGAGTTAGCTAGAGCTTTTTGAACTTCATCACTGTCGAAAGCCTTTCCCATGGACCCAGCAATAATGAATCGAAGATCAGCGTCAACAATTTCTGACACTTCGTCGAACGTTATTCCCAATTTCTCCGCAGCTAGGGTTCGCCTCCTCACCGCGCCATCAATGGCATCAGCGACTTGGGGTGCTCTCGCTAAACGACCGACAAACGCAGTGAGTGGTTTGGCAGAAAGAACGAGTGACGAGTCCTCGACTTTCACCGTCCGCGTTGCGGCGACCCCGAGACCCGCCGCTGTCTCCAAAACAACTTTTTTGGCAGAAATGCTCGGGTCAAGAGCTTGGCGACGCGCCACCTCGGCCTTCATTACTTTCGCCCCAAAGCGGGCTAAGGGCTTTACGATTTTGACAGTTACATGGCGAGCAGCGTGCTGATGCATGAGGCGAATATATCGCAGGTTCAATAGCGATTCAAATAAGGCAACATCACATCTGGCACATCGCTCGACCCCAACACCACCACGGTCGTGTCGTGACAACCAAGGGTTCCTTTACGGCGTCACGAGGCTCGACAAAGCCAACAATGCGCCCGGCAAATCCAAACAACGTTGTGCCTGTGACGTCTGCGCCAAGCGCTCTGGCAGGCACCATTCCCATTTTTCCGGCACCACGACGTCGGGGTCCAGAAACGGCATTAATTCATCGCTCATCTCAGGGATTGTATTTAGAAGAGAGGTAATTCGTTGTCGAACCTCGGAAATTGAGAGCCCCGAAAACCACAGTGAGATGCCGTCGATTCGGAAGGAAATGCCTTCACGTCGAAGCAACGACGTGACGGTATTGAAACACGCCGTTCCCACCCAGGGAACGTACTGGGTATCTCCTCCCACTTCACGGAGTGCGTGACTGTCAAAGCCCGCCGCCCTCCACTGTTCTCGAGCGCGCCGCAGAAGCGATTGCCCGCTGCTATCAAGCCACGAAAACGAGTCTTCTGTTTCGAGAAGCCGAAGCATCTGCTGACGAACCAGCGTACTTACGTTCACTGGGAGCCCACCGTAGGGGGCGATACCTCCAGCGGCAACGGATTCGAGTTCAACACGATGGCGAGTCGCGTCCACCAGTCGCACTCGAAAGTTCCGCCCCCCGAAGAGGATGCGCTGACCGATCCGTGGGAGTTGAGGCGGAGCGAAGGTGCCGATAACACCAGTTACCGTGACGAGGGTCCATTCCGGTTCGGCCGTAAAGGCGGCGTAAAACCTGAAGTTGCCAAGTTCGCGTTCGCCGTGCTCACCCACCACGAACTCCCCATTCGATTGGTCGAGAAGATCATGTGCGCACAGGCCTTTGATGAGGTCTTCGAGGTCGACCAACGTCAACGTTGGGAATGCACCTGGCCCCGAGAACACGTTAAACATCTCGCACAGCGTGGCACCGCCACGCTGTGCCACGAAAGACAGCACTTGCTGGACGAGGGTCGAGTAACTCATCAGGTTTTGCGGAGCTGACTCGTAGTGATGATTCATGACCAACACCAATGAAGCCACGGATTGCAGGAGGGACAGGGACAGTTGTTCGACCGGATCAATCGAGTCACTCTCGTGAACGGGAACGTGGTATCGAAGGACCGCCGGTTCGCCTCGCCTCCCGGAACGGCCCAATCGTTGGCGCAGCGAGTTCGCTGATGGCGGCGGCCCTATTTGGGCCACCGACTGGACATTTCCAATATCAACGCCCAATTCAAGCGTTGACGTGCAGATCACCGTCGTCGGCTCTGTCGCGTCGCGTAATTCGTCCTCCGCGTCGCGACGAGACCGAGTGGAGAGATTGGCGTGGTGAGGGAAGAAATGGTTCGGCAGGTTATGTTGCACGCATAGTCCGCTCAGCTCACTCGTGAGCAGCTCAACATTGGCCCGCGAGTTAGCGAAAACCAGGTTGTCCGTTGTGTACAAGTCACGAAATAGCGTGACGGCAATCTCGGACAGCGCTCGCTCCATCTTCTCCTGAGGACCGTAGTGGTGCGTTCGGAAGGATAAATCGAGTCGAGTGGGTTGCGGCGCTTCTTGCACGAGTACGACCGAACTGGGCTCGCCACCCGCCAGAAACATCGCGGCACTTTCGGGTTTCCCCACCGTTGCCGAGAGCCCGACACGGCGAGCTCGATGCTTGGTCTCATACGAGATTCTCTGGAGGAGAGACAGCAATTGGACGCCTCGTTCAGTTCCCATAAAGGCGTGCACCTCGTCAATGACGACGTAGTGAAGAGCCGGAAAGAAGTCAACAATTTGGTTTCCGCGACGAGCCAGTAACGCCTCCAGCGACTCTGGGGTAATAAGGAGGACCCCGCCGGGATTCTCCAGAAACCGTTGGCGAGCGCTTTGGGACACATCGCCGTGGGACCGATGAACTGGGAGGTCGAATTCTTCACCCATCGACGTCAGTCGCTCGAATTGGTCATCAATGAGAGCCTTCAGGGGTGCCACATAGATGGCGAAGAAGCCGCGAGTTTGCGCCTGCGCCAAATAGTCACTTAGGAGGGGCAAGAATGCCGCTTCGGTCTTCCCTGAAGCGGTCGAAGCAATGAGCAGTACATCCGACGGACCGCCCGCCACCGCCGAGATGGCATCAGTTTGGATGCCACGGAGTTCCTCCCAGCCTTGCCGGATGACCCACCGCTGAAGCGCTGGATCAAGGAGGTCAAAACTCGACGCGGGTGAACCCATCACCGTCCTGCATTTCGCCGAGCCTGCGAGTGTCGTTCGTCGCTGGCGACGCATCATCACCCGATGTTGGTGCCTTCACCAAAATATCTTGCCACGAGTCTTGCGGGTAGCGCTCGGCAATAGACAGGAAACCAACGAATCGAATTATCAAGTCGCGAACAGTTACGTGGCTCAGAAAGCCAACACGTCGCGACTCGGTTAACAAGAAACCCGTCACTGCCTCCTCCGGTACCACCGACTCCCCGGTACGGCCGGTGTCGAATACCCCCCGGATACGAAGGAGGAGTACCAAAATCTCGTCCGGCGTGAGTGGCTTCAATCGAATTACTGGGCCTGACAGATCATTACGCCCATTAACGGCGAAGGTGTTTTCGGCCAGGCGAGACTGCAGGGCGGGGTACGAATACAGACCACGACGAGGATCAGTGAGTGTTTCGAGAGTGCCAGCGAGTTGCAGCCCCAGCCCCGATACCAAACCCTGGTTGATGTCGTTGACGAACGAAAGAATTCGGTCGTAGTTCTTCGCCCGGCTTTCCCTGTTAACGAGGCGAGCGACAGTTGTTAGTTCGTCGATCTGCACCAAGAGGCCGCCGTACCCCGCCAACCGAAAGAGACGAGCGTGCAATTTCAAGACGTCGAAGTATGAAGCATCATTAACAATGCTTCGTACTCCGAGCTGCGCACGAGCATCACGAATTGTCTTAATGCTCCCCCGCAGCCATTCAAGTGCGGCGTCCTTAATCGCTTCGTCACCACTGTCGTAGCCTTGCCAGTAGGTCATCAGAATCTTGACGTAGTCGTGGCCACCGGTGAAGTCTTTGAGTGGGGAAACTCGCTGCTCGATTAGCACCAAGGGATTTACGTGCTCGTTGGTCGCTTCTTCGGCACACGCATCAAAGTAATCATTCAGGATCGGCCCTAGCGCACCGCCATCGGGCCTCTGCTTGGTCGAGAGACTGTCCATGAGGACTTGGTAAATACTGCTTTCACTCCCAGTCGTAGTTCGCAGGCTCCTCGAGTCAGTCAGATCGCCTTTTGCCACAATCAACTTTTTGCCGAAGGCAACTTCGCGGGCTAGTTGCAACAGGAACGACTTTCCCGAACCAAACTCCCCCATAAGGAAGCGAATTGAGGCTCCACCACCCGAAATTCGATCCGAATCTTTGAGCAACTCCCGAATCTCTTCGGTGCGTCCAACGCGAATCTTGTCGATGCCGCTCCTGGGCACAGTTCCCGATCGCAGGGCAGTCAGTATTTGATCTCGCTCAATCTCGATGCGCGATGCTGTGGTGAACTCCTTTTCCATCGAACTCCTACTGAGCGCCACTAGTCACAGCGAACTTCGCGACGTGCCACCGAGGTCGCCGCATCGACCTAATCTTCCCGGCTTGTCGATTAGACGTCTTCCCCGATGAAAAGTCACGGTGGTCACCCAATGCTGGCGGAAAATTCTGCACCGAAAGACTCACTCACCATCATGAATGATTTCGTCAAGCACTTGCGTCACTGCATCATCTTGCAGCAATTGCTTGATTCGCTCTTGATCAAACATCTCGCCCGATGGTTGCTCGGGCACACTCTCCTCTTCGGCGGTGCCCTCAAGAGCTGAAACGTCGCTCCCGTCGTTCACTGGAGCCACTGGAGCATTCTCCGATTGTTCGTCTACTTCTGCGCCGCGAGATGGAAGCGACTTCGTGGTATCTAAACCGATAGTTCCTTCGATGCCCAAATCAGCACCGATCGCTGAGCCCGTGATGACGTAAGTATGGGCGAGTTGGGTCGCGTCGAGGGGGCCAGAGAACTGAAGTACGTTGCAAAGCATCCACGGGGTTGCGGACTTACGAATTACATTTGGCGCCGCATCCGACTGAGCGACTTTCAAACCTCCGTCGAGCGGTTGGTTCAGTCCAGGGTTACCTTGGAGCGCTTTCGAATCAAAGAGGACAGCGGGGAAATCATCTGGATTCACGATCGGAGCAAAAAATTCTGCTACCGATGCGAAGCTCGCAAGGGTGTGGGGCAACTCAATCGCCTCGCCTGATTCGGACCGACCGTGAGGTTGGAGCGGCGTTATTTCGTCGACGAGGCCACCATCCTCACTCTTGAAGTCGATGCCACCAACAATTGATTCAGCCTTGCGCCAAAGATCATCCGCCGACGAGGGGCCATTCAGATAATCGTCTAGCCATCGATTGAAAACATCTCGAAGGTTGTCTTTTATATCTTGGCCTGGGTCAGACTCTGGTGTTAACTGCGACAGTACGCCGCTCTCGACCGGTCGAATTTCCGTCAAGAACTGAGACCGAAGCTCCTCATATCGTCGAGTCAGCCACCCTGGGGTGAAAACCTGACGCTTGAAGGTGTCGTGGATTACTCGCTGACCCCGCAATCCAATCACGGCAGTACCAATCACAAAACTCTGAGGGCGATCCAAGTCTCCCACGAGCTCTGCGTCAAGCGAATTTGAATCGAGGAGCCAAGGATTTAGTGCGACACCCCTGATGACACCTTCCCACGTTGCGAATTCTTTGAGTCGCCGAGCAAATCGTTGTTCCTCTCCCGTGTGAACGGAAATTCGAATTAGCGAATTAAACCGTTGCCTCATCGAGAGTTGAAGTTGATTCAAGAGCTCCTCATGAGCTGATTCAGCTATCCAGAGCTCAACCACCAACTCCAACACTGTTGAGGCCACGAAATAAACAACGGACGCAGTGGCGACAATGGGGCCAAAAATTGAGCTGAAAAGCAGGCCGGCGGTCGTCGCAATGGCTCCGGTCACGAAATTAATGGAAAGAATCCGCGCAAAACTGGCCTGGAGATCGCGGCTATTGGTTGAGAGGTACTGGTACTTCGCCTTTGGCTCTCGGAACAATCTAAAGAACTTTTTGAGACCCTTTGGCCTTTCTTCCGGCGCTGGGGGGTCTTGAATTTCAGTTATTCGCTGCTCGGCTCGAGAGAGCATACGCTGAGCTGATTCGAGATTCTCCTTGGCGTCAGCCGCTCGCTGACGAATAAGACGTCGCACTAAGTCGAGGTAGGGTGCCTCTTCTTCCGGCACCTCCGCCGCTTCGCCTCCCTCTATTCGGACGGCAGCGGCATCTGCTCCGGCCTCACCCGGTGCAACTTCCTCGCCTTCCTCAATCTTCGGTCGCCATTCGAAAGGATTGCGACCGACAACGGCGAAACGACTGGACACTACGGGATAGTGGTCTCGGTCATGAGGAGGCAGTGCTAATTCCCAGTCGTCCCATTCGATAGGAGAACCATCAATCAGAGAAAAACTGGTCTTCCACAAATTCATCCACATTTGAGCACTCGGTCCGTCCTCGATGAACGCTGGCAGAACCAGTTCATCGGTCGGGGCAACGCTCGTGGAGCGGTCGTCGAAATCCTCCCAACGCTTCATCTTGACGCCTGGAAGAGATTCAAATTTCTCAGCCACTGCGTTGTACGCCTTTTTCCTAACGGCTTCAATTGCCTCGGCCTGAAGTCGCTTCGGGGCGTTGACGATGAATCGCTGGATCTTCTTCAGTATCCCGACAAGCGTGAAATGGGTGTCAACGTGATCGTTGATGATGTAATCGGAAAGGTCTTGTGGCGTGAGTGCGGGCTGATGCTGTACAAAAACCCTGGCAAGCGCCGGCATGAACTTCGCGAAATCCACACGGTCGAAGGTGCCCGTAGGGCGCGGGACATTGCCGTCGTCTAGCTCAAGTCCATCGAGAAGTGCCCTGCGAAGTTGCGGGAAATTGACCATTCGAGTGAATGCCCGTGCGAGATTGAATTTCCCAGTTGCACCATTCCTATTGAGCAATTCTTCGTGACTAGCACTGGCGTTCGGAATATCCCACAGCCCACCCAATGAGGCAATCGCGTGGGCGGCCCGACCAGGGAGTGAAAAAGGAAAGGGTGTAGACCAAAACTTTGGATCACTCCGATCCTCAGCGGCCCATAAGACTACTCTCCCACTCAATTCCCCCGCCCAGCGAACATCCTCGTTCGCGGACTCAGGGACAACTACGGTGAGGACGGGGCGCACTTGGAGTCGGTCAGTAACCAGCGACATCCGATTGATAATTTTTCCGATGGTGCCGTTGGCTGGCTCTACCGGTCGGGTTGACCCTACGACATTTAGGACAAAGACGTCGCCGGTCAACCCAGAAACGAGGAATTCGAGGTTTCCCTCAACCTTCTCCCCCGGACGGACGAGCGTGAACGCGAGTGCGTCGCCGACATTACGGCACCAGAGAAACTCTCGCAAGAGCCCTGCGTCGCTCCACGCCTGCAGAACGCTCAGGGCTGATTCACCGAGCTTCTCGTTCTGCGCAACAACAATCAGCATTAGGCGTGCTTACTCGAACTATCCGCTGACCTGGCCTCGGCGATGATCATCTCCCTGAGTCCATCAAGTGCTTGTAACAAAATCTCGCGCATTTCCCACGTGGGACTGAAGGCAACCGTGTCCCACGGCGATGCCCCTTCGGGAACCGACATAGCGGCGATTTCATCACGTCGCGAGGTCAGGTTGTCAAGAATCGCAGCCTTTCGAGCCTCGGGGCTCGCGTCGATCATGAAGGGGATCACCGAACTAGAGAACGACGAAAAGCTGCCGCTCTCAATGGCGTCATGGAGCACCGGCCCCGCTCCACGCCCAATCAGAGATAGACCACGGTAGGCGTCAAGGTATTCCGGATTGCCAGCCGTGAGTTCGACTAACGCCAAGATGTATGACTCCATGAGGAGCGCGATTGTGTCCTTATTGCGCCCTTCACGAATTGGCGTAAGCAGGCGAGATGGCAAACGCCGGGCTCCTCGGGCAGTTGGAACCATCAATGGTGCCTTGTCGGCCTTGAGCACGAACTGGTCGACATGTTCGTCGGAAATAACCCCCAAGAACCGCAACGTGTACCACCCTTGGACCATCGACAACTGGACGTCAGGTGACAGCGCGATGAACTGAGGGAGAGGGCGCGAACGACGGAATTTCCAAAATTCATCATCCGCGCCAGCCCACTCGTTCAAAATGGGGTCCATCACCGAATCCATAATCGCAGGATTGACGAAATTCCCTAGGAAACGAGTGACGTTAACTGCCTTCGTGTTGCCCGTTGAGCCAAACGCCTTGTCGGGGTTCATCACTTTTTCGGCTTCCAATCGATTGACAACCTCTTGGCGGTCATACGTATATTCAGCGTCAATAGGTATGCGGCTTACTTGAGTAGAAAAACCAATCTCGGTGGCGTGGAAAGCCAGCGACGAATCGCGATTCAACTTGATCATGGGCTTAGCTTGCTCGAGCGCAATCCCCATGCTGGTGATGAACTTTTGCCGACGAGCCACACCCTCAGACCCCGGAATGTTGAGATACTCCTCGAGGTTCTCATTGACGTACGACTGCATAATTGTTCTCGTCGACATCCAGAATCGGGCGCTCGCGATGATGTCCTCAAATGTCAACGTAAAGGAGAACACGGCGGGTAGGCCGTTGTCCGTGTTCCACTGGCGCTCGCATTTCAGTGTTACCAATTCTGGCAGGCTTTCATCGCTTGGCCAGAAGCGGCTCTTCTTGTTGTAGCCACCGAGAATTTCCGCAACGGCGTTTCCTGACACCGAGAGGTACGTTCCGTCACCGACGCCGCTAGTGCCGGCGAAACATTCTGCGACCTTTCCTTCGAAAGTCTTTTCAAAGCCACTTTCGCCACGAATCTCATCTAGAACAATCTCATTGGGAGCGGGCTCATGAACGCTCTGAATAGTTCCAGTCGTCAACTTGTCAAAGGTTCCGCTAAACACCTTGTCTTGGCGGTACAGCATCTTCATTTGGCTCGTCGTGTCAGCTACTTGGGCGTAGAGCGGCACAATCACCGAAGAAGCAAACCCTCGAAGCAACTCAACGCGCTTAGTGTTCCACTTCTTGTCCCACACCGACCTTTCTTTCGCGACGAGTTTCTTAATTTCATCTTTGGGACCGGGGAGCCCAGGCGCCGCTACGGCACTAGCGTGCCGGCCAAAGAGCGCGGCGAGTCCCCGCGACTTGGCTTGAGGCTGCGACTTGGGCTTCACGATGCGGCTGGCTGCCCCGGAAGCATTTACGCCCCCGGTAACGATGCCAGTCAAGTCCTGGGCTTCGGACTCAAGTTGTTCCTGCAACTTCTTGAGATAGATAATCGTCGCTGCAGCACCGTCGGTACCGATTGAGCGGATCGTTCCCTCCATAAGGCGCTGCGTTGCGCGAGCAATCCACAGCTTCGCACCTTTTTCCAATGCGGTATCCGAGTCCGCTTCAAATCGCGCTGATTCAACCTTGCTCTCGAAAATGTCTCGAAGAGAAGCTATGAGATTTTCGCTGGCGGACACGCCCGCCGATGCGACCTGGTTAAGGGCGTACGTGGCAAACCGATCTATTTGCTCATCTGCGGCGAAGGAGCACAACTCCTCGAGTTCAAGCGTAATCTGCTCTTCGCCCCTTTCAAGAAGACCACAGTCCTTCGCAAACTTTGTCGCTGGTGCCTCAAAGCTCGTTGGATCGATGCTTTCGCGCTTTTTTGTGGCGTCGTCAGGTTCGAGAATTTTTTCGAGCGCCATTCGAGCGAGGCGATCGGCTCCATACGAAGCGAAGAGGCTCCGCCCGTGCGTCACCGTGGCAAAACCGAATGAAGAGGTTGGTTGGTACTCCTTCTGATTGCTTTCGAGGTACTTCAGCGAGCGCAATTCATCTGGCGACTTTGCCGGCGGGGTGTTGATGAAAAAATGTCCTCGGAAATTCATTCGAATCTCGGGGTCGAGATGGAGGGCAACAATTCCGCGAGCAGTCGAACGGTAGACGTCCTCGGTGCTCGACAGCGTCATAGTGCCATTCGAGCGACCCTGGATGAAAGTCATGATCGCGCCGCGTCCACCCTTGAGCCCAGGTGCTGGTGCCTTCGCTAGTTGGAGCACAACCTCCTCGGCAGCAGAAATTTGATTCGGTCCGTACCCTACGGAAATTATTTCGCTGACCGCGGCAAGACTGTTGGGGGTGTTCTGCTGCCTCATCTTGTCATCCAGCGTGTCGAAAACGTCGGAAGCGTAAGCCACACTCAGGTGCGACTCCAGCCCCACGTGGGCTAAAGCACGCAAAAGCAGTGACACATCAAGATGCATGCCGGACCCAGAGCCGCCCACCAAGGAGGTAATTACCCAGACGTCGACTTTGTCCGAACGGCCGGTGTCACCCAATTGGAGGTTCAGCTTCCCTATTTCGGCCTTCGCCTCTGGTCCATCGACAGTTGGAATTATCACCTTCTCAAGTCGATCTTTGAGACGGTCGATGCTGTCGAGTACCAACACTCGACCGACAGCACGCATCTGCCCCGCACCTTCCCAAATGTCTCCAGGAACGGCGTCGATCGAGGGGAGCCAGCCGGCAGTGAGTTCGGGCAACCTCTCGAGATCGCGAACATAGTTAGGGTAACGGTCCCCATAGCGAGTCAAAGGGAAATAGACATCAGCATCCCGCAAACGACGAGGCGCCACGTCGCTAGAGCGCTCAGTTTCCGCCTCGTGCGGCACGTCGACCTTTAAGAATTGCCAGCCAATTGGCATCCCCTCGGTCCAGCCACTCTCGAGAAGTTTGAGTTCAAGTTCCTTGTAAATGAAGTCCAGCGTTCGGCCACCCGAACCACCCAGACCGATGAAAATTGCACGTGATGTCATGACACTCTTCCTCTATGAAACTCAAACTGCACTATATACAACGCAACTCGGGCGACCAAAACGGAACAGTGTTGCCTAATCGATAAAGATCTTTGAGACGTCATCGAAGTGCTGCGAAGCCTGTTCGAGGAATCGACCAATCAGTGGGAGTAAGTCACTCATTCGCGCATTCAGAACTAGTGTCAGTGTCCCCGAAATAAAGGGTGGCTGCGGCTCTTCGCTTCTCGAGAGGTTGGGATTCCGAGGTAGGCGATCGGGACTTAGACCCTCTGGGACAAAGACCCAGTAACCCGCCACGGTCATTGATGGAAGCGTGATGGGCTCACCGGGATTGGAGGAGTAAAAGCTGCCATCCTTGTCACCGATTAACAAACTTTGCCCCGATGTTGATCGCACCGAAGCCGTGGGCTTCCCAAACAACAACTTGAGTGAACCCCATGGAGTTTGATTGTTCACCTCGAACACGAACGCACCGTCTGGAGATATGTACCTGCGGTTTGGCCGGACGGGACTGCTTCGCTGTGGGTCCGATGTTTGAAGCACTTCGATCGTTCTCTCATCGAGCCCGCCGTTTTCGAGGTCGACAAGCTGGCCAGATGAGGACACCGCTACATCGGCAATCATGTAGCTAAGAAACTCCCCCGTGGGAACCAGTCGACCAAAATAGAGGCTCATGAGGTAAAGGACAAGGAGCAGTAGTGCAACGCCGACCAGCATCAACAGGCCAGTGAGCCCACCGGCCTTTGCCAGATTCAACGGTCGAACAATAACCACACGATTCGCGATAGTTTCCTGGATCCATTGGCTACTTGGTCGGCCGCGAATTTCAAAATTGGCGGTGACTGTCGCAATCTCTGTGCTTTCAGATTTCGGCCTAATGGTGACACGGATAACTACATTGTGATCAGGAGCCACAGCCAAACACACCTGACCGTTCGGCGCGGAAGTGGTGACCTTAAATCGCAAGTGATCAGGCGTCGCAACGTGTAAACCAGAAAAGCGTAGGCAACCGGTCACCCCATTCGTTGCACGTGCGCGATAGGTAAAAAGGACTGCTCTCCCCTCAGTTGACTTCATGCTTTGATGAGCCAATGAGATTGTTGGATAGTCCGCCGGAAGTGGAGCGGGCACCGAGGAATCCCCGCTCACCTGAGCGTGCAGAAGTCCGTTATCGACGAGAAGATTGCCCGAAGTTTTTAATTGCAAAAGGGAGTACTGAAAGTCATTAGTAAATGTGAACGTCCACTCATCACTACCCACTGGCGTCAGGTTGAGGTACGTCGGGGTGTTCGTCTGAATATCCGCGGGCGAAATGGAAGCCGAAACCTGAGTGATCGGAACACCACTAACGGGTTGACCAGTGACAGCATTCACCAACTGAATTGTTCCGGTCTTCCGTACCGTCTGCGTAAGCGGCGAACCCGACGTCAGCTTGAGTGCATACGGTGTCTGCATCTGGAGCGAATAGAGAACTTTTCCACGATTCGCGTCAAGAAAGTTAACGGACCACTTCCCTTGCGCTGCCGAGGCATTCGTAACCGTGGCGGTGATCATTACCGAGTTGGATGCCAAGGGCTCGTAATGTAACACCAACCCACCAATGCTGACTTGTGGGTCCGTCGGCGACAACTGAACGGTCCCACTTAGTTTTGGTCCCGTGAACGAAGCATCGAGCTCCGCACCGGTCGGCCCGACGCCGGTCAAGGTAACGCCGTTGACATCGCGACTTATGTAAAACGCCAGTGAACTTTGACATCCTGCAATGGTCTGACAGCCATAGAGGGAGGGCAAGTTCGCTGGGATGGACGGATCGAGAATACTTTCAAACGCGAAGAGTAAGCGTTGCGGACTGGTGACTTTAAAAAATCCACCAAGTGCCGGCGTCAGCGCTCCGTGGCCACAGTCACTGGTGACGTCGTTCGGACCCCCAAGCACATAGGACTGCAATTCAGATGCTGCACCTGGCGTCATCCCACCTGAGTCACCCAGACCTACCGCGAAGGTATAGACGTGATTGCTCTCGAGAACCTCGGTCGGACCCTTCAAGCTGCACATTTGCCCCACCTGGGAAGCAAGGGGCTGGCCATTGCCTAGGTCAATCTGGCCGTCAGTAAACCATACGACCGCCGAGCAGGAATTGGGGTCACTCTGCTCCTCTTCGGCTATCAGATTCCACGCCTGATCTAAACCACTTACGAAGTTGGTGTGGGCACCGACATTTTTAGTGGCGAATGACTCAGCCACCTGATTGAGGTGGGGCAGCGTTTGTGGTGACAAGTCAGTCCAATTAGCGAACGTCGTCGCAGTAGAGTCGAACCCAACTATTGCCACGTTCACCTTCACATTGTTCATGTTGGTCACGGTTGAACTCTGTTGTGACGCGAAACCGTCGACTTGCTGGAGAAGGGCACGCAGCGCTGCCACGCGAGAATTTTGAGGGTCGCTTGGCGGGATGGTGCCAGTCGCGAACCCCAGACTGCCCGATGTGTCTACTAAGGTCACCAGGTTTAAGTGCCCCGTTTTCGCCAAACATTGTTGAAGATTTTGAGCGGCGCTCAACGTAGATGGTGTGTCCGCAGAGGCTGTTTGCGCCGCCAAACCGCTTAGCCCGGAAACCGCAAAGGCAACACTTGTCACAAACCGAAACCAACGCGGCATTACGCCACCGTCACGGCGAAGCGGAATGCGCAGCCAATTGCCAGGCCAACTGCGATTATTTGGAGAAATGGCACGACCTTTACCGGCAGCCGATACACCTCTAGATCGTTGTCGGCCTTTATCCGCCAACACTTGAGCCGAAAGCCCAGTGCCAAGGGAATGCTGAGAAATATAACGCTCGTGTAGCCAAGTAGCGATAGCACTCGACCACCGTCAATCACGCCAAAGAGTGGGAGGAGTATCGAGAGTCCACTGAAAATGAACATAATGCCGAGACCAGTAGTTTTTGGCGCTGAGACCTCTAAGGCGCTGAAGTAGTCGTCATCCACAATGCTAGCGATACTATCTTAAGACCCTTTGGCTACTTTCAGAGAATATGTGCCGATTTGCCCACAATCCCTAGTCGAAAATGGCGAGGCAATTCAGTTGGCCATTCCTCAACTCACTTCCGCGCTCCACTCACTCATTGCCTGGCGGTCTTGCGCGATGGAGATGATGCCGATTACCAGAACTCCTAACGGACCCAAAAGAAGGCCGAGTATCAGGCCCAACGCCCAGTGCTGGCCGCGACCGTAAGCCACCAGTGCCCCCGTCAGCGCACAAAGTGCAATGCCCAGTGAAATGAAGAGGATCAGCAATCCGAGAAATGGCGAGATCACGTGGTACAAGTTGGAGAGATACGGTAGCGAAAGGCCTGACATCTTTTTCACCACTCGCTTTCAGAAATTACAACCTGAGCTCGCTGATTATGCCCGAATTTAGCGTCGTCAATTAACCCAATTAAAGCGCCGGGAACAATAACTAAGGAGCACACCATTGTCGTAGCCACGCCTGCGCCTGCAATGACATGAATGGGTCCAAGTTGCTGCCCCCCAAGGCTTCGCACATACAACGTGGCCAAGTCCTGGGCGGCGCGACGGAACATAACCGACCAGAAAGTTAAGTAAAAGGCGGCGAAGAGCTCCAAGACATAGCTGGTGAGTGAAAACCGTATCCGGATGATCTGGGCCACAACCAGCGTCAGAAGCGCCAATTGAATAGGGGCGTTGAGGAATGGAACTATGTAGGAATAGAGTCCAACGCTATGATTCGGCCACGCCAATCGTAGCCACGGCATTGCATACCCACCGACGAGCGCACCGAGTACAGCGAGCCACGTAATAATGCGCGCGACGTGTTGAAAACGTATGCCCTGGAATGAAGAGCTGGACGACTGCACCTCAATACTCTCTACCTCGAAAAAAGCATCATCCACAGTTAGCCCAATTACCTTGTGACGAAAGACATACCAATATGGTGCACTTTAGCCTTATGACGGCGTTCCGGTTAAAAGTCGCCATCACTTTCCTCCGTTACCACTGAAAGAATTACGCTTCCGTTAGGATGCGATGAAGCAATAGCGTCGAGATGAGGAGCCTTATGTCAATCTTTCAACGAAGCCACAAGTGGAAGATTCGATTCGGCTACCTCATTGTGTTCTATTCGGCGCTGAGTCTTTATAACCAGGAAAAGAAGATTTCGAAGGACTGCGTTGTCGCCACCGCTCATCAATGCCTAGTTGATCATCGGACCTTCAAAGAGTCTCTTGCTGGAATTGTGGTGGGGCTGCTCCTACTGGCCTATGGCTACATCCGCCGCCACTTCGCAAAAAAGAAGAGTGGCGTTCTGGCAAAGCTGTAGTCCGCCAACATCCAGCAGCCAAAGTCTTGCCTTAGCAAGCCCGATCGCCGGAACGCGGCGAGTTCAAGAGTTAAAAGGATGCTCCACAGCCCTGACAAAACTTCTGTCCGGGGAGCCTCATCTTGCCGCATGCGCTGCAGAAATTTCCTTCAGGGCCGTTAGCAAGAACATTGATTTCCTCGAAGTTGCCGGGGATGCCGCCAGAAAACTTACTGGGTCGCGTAGCCAAAATTATTAGGACCAGACCGCCAAGATACGGAATAATCCCGATGAGGATAAGCCACGGGCTAAACCCTGCGTCACGGAGTCGTCGCACCGAGACAGCCAGACTCGGAAGAATCAAGGCAAGTACGATCAACCCGCTGAGAGCACCAAGCCCCGGACTGGGATCACTTGCCAAAATAACGCCGGAGGCAGCGTAAATGACTGCCTCGAAAAGGAACCACCACCAATATTCAGATCGGCTAGCCAACCCTTGGAATCCAACGTACTTAGTGAAGCAAGTCTTAACTGATTGTCCGAAGGTCATGCCAGGCAACTTAGTTTACAAAGAACCGTAAATGGCGCATTTACGATTTCAATTCGTTTGGTGCGTAAGCGAAATTCGCCAAAAGACGACCAGGAGCTAAGGATCGTCGTTTTCAGGAAGAGGCCGCTCGAGCAGCAAAGAGGAAAAAGAAGGGCTAGCGGCAGAGGCTGCTCAGCAATGCTAAGAACTAGCATCACGACTAATCACTACAACCGAAAGAGGAACTCGTGGCAACGATGAGCGAAGTAATTGCCCGAATCAAGCAAGACCTGTCTGAGGAGTTTGAAGACGTGGCCGTCGAGGGGGACAATGGTCTCACCGTGACCATT